>Ga0190334_1000490_pt1 | contig 19821 bp, 20 predicted proteins | sample 48720478_MG_FD_161270 | JGI IMG/M metagenome (GOLD analysis project Ga0190334, IMG submission 161270) | Hydrothermal vent sediment bacterial communities from Southern Trench, Guaymas Basin, Mexico - 4872-04-7-8_MG | ecosystem: Environmental > Aquatic > Marine > Hydrothermal vents > Sediment ...
CGCCCGGTTACCGCGATCCGGCAGGCGAGCGCGACGTCCTTCAGGGTTGCCCCCTCGGAGGAGAGATACCCCCGGATCGCCTTCTCGATCTCCTCGGGGGTGAACGGCTCGAGCCCTTCGAGCGCATCGGCGAGCCCCCCCATCAGCTCCGCCTGCCTATCGGTCACTTCGATCTCGTCGACCGGATCGAGCGGTATGGGGAAGAGGATCTCCATCGCCCATCCCAAATCCTCGAGGGTGTGCGAGCGGTCGCGGAGGAGGTCGGCCCCGCGGATCAACCGATCCCGGCCGATCCCCTCCCACATCTCCTCGGTCACATTCCCCCGCCTGAGGACGAACGGCTTGACGAGATCGACGAGCCGCTCGAGATCGGAGCGTTTCATGTGCTGCTGGTTCAGCCAGCGGAGCTTCGACTCCTCGAAGACCGAGGCCGAGCTCCCGACCGCATCGAGGGAGAAGTGTTCGATCAGCTGATCGAGCGTGAACACCTCCTGATCGGCGTGCGACCAGCCGAGCCGGGCGAGGAAGTTGACCATCGTCTCGGGGAGGAAGCCCCGGTCGCGGTACTCGAACAGGGATGCCGCCCCGTGCCGCTTGGAGAGCTTCGACCTGTCCGGCCCGAGGATCAGCGGGAGGTGGGCGAACCGGGGTACCTCCCGGCCGAGCGCCCGGAACAGGAGGACGTGCTTCGGCGTGTTGTTCAGGTGCTCGTCCCCGCGGATGACATGGGTGATCTCCATATCGGCATCGTCGACCACGACGACGAAGTGGTAGATGAAGCTCCCGTCCGAGCGGCGGATGACGAAATCCTTCAGCTGCTCGTTGGAAAAAGCGACGTCCCCGAGGAGCTCGTCGCGGACGACCGTCTCCCCCTCCTTTGGTACGCGAAACCACCACGCTCCTTCCGATTCGTAGACGTACCCGCGCTCCATCAGGGACTCGGCCGCCTTCAGGTGCTCGGGGTAGCGGTCGGTCTGGCGATGGTATTCGTCCCAGTCGAGGCCGAGCCAACGGAGGGCATCGACTATTTGCTCTATCGACCGATCGGTCGAGCGCTCCCGGTCGGTGTCCTCGATCCTGAGGATGAACTCCCCCCCATGATGCCGGGCGAACAACCAGTTGAACAGCGCCGTCCGCGCTAGGCCGACGTGGAAGTCCCCGGTCGGACTCGGTGCGAAGCGTACCCTGACCATACTCCCCCCTCGCGCTTGGAATCCGGCCGCCATTGTATCCGATCTTCGCCGATTTGGGGATCGATGCATCCGGCTCGAGTTCGACTAAAATTGCCGCGGAGGTGAGGATGCGAACGATCGATGATCTAGGGCGGACGCTCCTCGCCCTCGACGGGCGCGGCTACAAGGCGTACAAGTCGATCCGCGGTCCCTATGCCGCCGGGGATCTCACCCTGTTCATCGACCACGTCCAGGCCGATCCGTTCGCTGCCCCTTCCCGGCTCCGCCTCAGGTTGGAGATCGAGGCGACGGGGATCCCGCTCGATCGGTTCGCCGGGCGGGTCCGCCGGCTCGCCCTCGCCGACTACCTCGTCCGCTCCCTCGCTGACGGGATCGGTCGGATTTCGAGCGGGAGACTGGGGAGCGGGAAGAGCGGGCTGATCGCGATCGATGCCGGCGGACAGGAGGTCCTGGAGCGGACGGCGGCGAAGGTGACCGATGACTGGGTCGAGGCCCGCCTCTCGGTTGGACTCCCGGCCGCGGGGAGGAGGATCCTCGGCCGTGAGGCGGCCGAGATCCTATGCAAACGGATCCCGGAGATAGCGGCCGCCTCGCTCGTATTGACCGATCGCTCCTTGTGCGAGGCGGAGGGGTTCGCCGATTGCATCGAGAACCAGGAGGCGATCCGCTCGCGGCTGAAGGGGATGGGGCTCGTCTGTTTCGTCGCCGACGGGGCGGTCCTCCCCCGGGAGAGCGGGGCGAGCGATCGGCCGCTCCGGAAGGGGGCGGTCCCGTTCCGCTCTCCCGAATCCCTCCGCGTCTCGATCCCCGTCCCCCACCCGGCCGGATCGGCGATCGCCGGGATGGGGATCCGCGAGGGGGTCACCCTGATCGTCGGCGGCGGCTACCACGGGAAGTCGACCCTCCTCGAGGCGATCTCCCGCTGTGTCTATCCGCACATCCCCGGCGACGGCCGCGAGTACGTCGTAACCCGGCCGGATGCGGTCGTCATCCGCTCCGAGGACGGCCGGAGCGTGAGGAAGGTCGACATTAGCCCGTTCATCTCCGGCCTCCCCCAAGGAGCGTCGACGGTCGCCTTCTCGACCGAGGATGCGAGCGGGAGTACGAGCCAGGCAGCGAACATCGTCGAGGCGCTCGAGGCCGGATCGCGCCTCCTCCTCATCGACGAGGACACCTCAGCGACGAACTTCATGATCCGCGACGCCCGGATGCAGGCCCTCGTCGAGAAGGCGGATGAGCCGATCACCCCGCTCATCGACCGGATCCGCGAGCTTTACGAGCACCTCGGCGTATCGACGATCCTCGTCATGGGCGGCTCCGGCGACTACTTCGACGTCGCCGATTCGGTCATCCAGATGCAGAGCTTCCTCCCCCACGATGTGACCGATCTTGCAAGGAGGATCGCATCCGAGCGCCCGACTGGGAGGAGGCCGGAGCGGCCCTCCCCCTTCTCGGGGATCACCCCGCGGGTACCCATCCCTTCGAGCTTCGATCCATCGCGCGGAAAGAAACCGGTGAAGATCGAGGCAAGAGGGATCGATACCATCCTCTTCGGAAGATCGCTGATCGACCTTCGTGCCGTCGAGCAGATCGTCGATAGGAGCCAGACGCGGGCGATCGGGATGGCGATCCAGCTCGCTGCAAGCCAGCTGATGGACGGGGCGACGATCCCCGTGATCCTCGATCGGTTGGAGGAGACCTTCGATCGAGAGGGGCTCGACGTCCTCTCCCCCCGCTCCTCGGCCGGCGAGCACCCGGGCGATTTCGCCCGGCCGCGGCGCTACGAGATCGCAGCGGCGATCGACCGGCTCCGGAGCCTCCGGATCGCTTGAGGGGTTTGAGGCCATGGGAGAGGGGCCACGTGGGCCCCTCTCCCGGAGGGCTGGTATCGGGGGTGCGAGATGTGCTCACATCAAGACCATCTGCAGGCTACCCTTCGTTTGTGAGGGAGGTGTGAAGAGGGGGCGAAGATTCGGTGGTAAGGGTGCCCCTTTAGGAGCAGCGGACGCTCTGTCCCTCAGCGCTTCCGGAGCATCTGGACCGTCTTGCTGTTGTGGGACGTCTTGAACACGACGAGGCCGGTCGTCCCTCCTTCGGGGACCGTGGCGTACAGCTCCTCGATCGCGATCCCCTTCCTCGCCAGCGCTTCGATGACCCGACAGAGGAAGCCGGGATGATGCGGGAGCTCTATCACCACCACCTCCCGCTCGGCCACGGAGAATCCGGCTTCCCTAATGGCATCTCGGGCGTAGGTCTGCGATGTGGTGACGAGGTGGATCGCTGCCCGTTCCCCCTCGGTCCGGACGCAGGCCGCGAGGAGGTTGATCCCCATGTCGCTTAGAATGCGGCTTACAGCGGCGAGTACGCCGATGCGGTCGTCGGTTCGGACTATGATCTCCTCGGTAAGACAAGCATCCAGCATCTTTACCTCGTGCCACCGTAGCGGGCGCCGATGAGGTGGAGCGAGCCGCGTGACCGGGGCGGACGGGACATTCGGTTCATCCGGCGCGGAGAGAACCAGGGCACCGATTGAGTGGACAAACGTCTTTCCCCTGGCCAAATCCGGTCCTTCCACTTAGCGTATCCTCCCTCTAGCCTCTCTTCGACTATGGTGGAGCGAGCGAGCGGTATCAGGGCAGCAGCCGCCTGTGCTGTTGTCATACTTATTGTTTATGCTCTTTCCTGTTCGGCTAGCGTTTCAGTTAGCCTTCTTTCTTCTGCTACTGAGGTCGCTCCAGGATCGTTCGCCACAGTGGTCTTCGCTGTAAAAAATGAGGGAACGGCTACCGCTAGCTTCGAGATTACGTTCGCTACACCGGCCGGTTGGGAGGTCCATGGTACGCCGGATTCGCTCACTCTATCCGCGGGTGAGGAGGAGTCCCTGTTCGCAACGATCACCGTCCCTGCCGACGCCGTTTCCGGTCAGTACGAGATTGGATTCACCGCTGCCTCGGAGGGCGATCCGACCGACAGCGCGACCGTCACCGCAGGGATAAACGTGTCGCCGTTGAACGAGGTGGAAGTGATCCCCCCGTCCGGGAAGAGGGCGGTTCCGGGGGGAAGGATCGAATATGAGGTAACCGTCATCAATCGGGGGAACGTCCAGGATTCGTTCGCGATAGAGGCGAGCTCCTCGCTCGGGTTTCCCCTGGCCCTTTCGGCAGTGAGGCTCGATCTCGCTCCCCTGGAGCGGGCTTCGATCCGCGTGAGCCTGAGGATACCGGATGACGCGACGCCGGGGCATGACGTCCTGACGATCACGGTCGGCTCCACCTTGTACGCCGGGGTCAGGGACGAGGCGAGCGTATCGACGACGGTCCTCCACCCCGGACCGGGAGAAGTCGGCGGGACGTTGATCGAGACCTTCCCCGGGCGGGTACGGCTATCGATCGACAAGGACGTCTTCGCCGGTTCCTTCGATAGCAGGCTTACCCTCTCCCTCTCCGGGCGACTACTCGATGGGTTCTTCTCCTTCTCGCTCAGCGCTTCGGATCCCTTCGGCCCCGATCCCCTCGACGTCGGCTACTACTCGATCACCTATCGCCGGGAGCCGACCTCCTACGGGATCGGGAACGTATCGAAACGCCTGACCGACCTCATCAGCCTCTCGTGCACGGGGGGGAGGGTCGAGATCGATGATGACTACTACGATCTCGTCTTGATCGGAGGCGGCAGGGAGGACGAAACGCGTTTCGCCGGCCGGATCGCCCTCGGGCCGGAAGCGGCCAACGTCGGGATCGACTACCTCGACCTCAGGACGGCGACCTCGAGAAAGGCGATATGGAGCGCCACGGCGGAGGCCGAGCCGTTACCGGACTGGTCGATCCGCGCCGAGGGGGCGTTCGGGCTCGACGATCGACTGACTAGCCGCGCCTTCTTCTTCCGCACTGAGATCGATACCGAAGGGTATTTCCTGGGGGGGGAGGCGTTCTCGATCGGCACGTTCTTCCCCGGCTCGGGGCAGGATACCGCCGGGATCGGCCTCTCCCAGAGGCTGAGGACGGATTCCCTCTCGCTCAGCCTCTCCCTGTCGCACGAACGGGGCAACGTGATATCCGATCCTCTCACTGAGACGACGATCACCGACCGACTCGGACTCAACCTGCAGGCCGAGCCGATCGAGGACGGTCCGACGTTCAGTGCGACGACCGAATTCGCGTGGGAGCGCTACAGCGATCCGGCGGCAAAGAGCGAGATCAACCTCCTCATCTCGGTCGGGATCTCCGAGCGCGCCGGTGTCTTCCCGTATGCGTTCAGTGCCAAGGCAGCCGATCGGATCGATCGCGTCCTCGGGACGCACTATCGGACCCTGACCTACAGCCAAGGGGCCGGACTCTCCCTCGATTCGTTCTACCTCTTCCTCCAACTGACCGAGGAGTCGCTCCGCGATGTAGCAAGCGGCCTCGTCCTCTCCGGATCGACCGACGTCTCCCTCACCTTCCGGCCGGAGGGGACGTTGCACGAGGCGTCGATCGGGCTGAAGAATGAGACCGATCGGTTCGACCTCTCGGTCTCCCTGACCGTCCAGTTCACCGATAGGCTGAGGATCACGTTCGATGGGACGTTCGGCTGGGATCGCGGCGACGCCTCCCCGCCCTCGTTCCGCTTCGGGGTTACGTTCAACGCCGACCTCGATATTCCCCTTCCGTTCCTGAAGACCAAGGGGAGGATCGAGGGGAGGTTGTTCGTCGACCTCGATGGCAATCGGACGTATACCACGGCCGATCGCCCGGTCGGCGGTGCGGTGATCGGGGCCGATGGGATCGAAGTCTCGACGGACGAGTCCGGCTTCTTCCGGACTCCGCCGCTCCGGCCGGGGGCGTATGAGCTGGTGGCGAGCGAGCTCCCCCCCGACGCGGTTCATGTCGGGCCGGTCGAGGTCGACCTCCGGGCCGGGGAGACCGTCTCACTCGATCTCCCGCTTCTCCCCGCTGCCGCGGTGAGCGGGTTCGTGTTCGATGACGCCGACCGGGATGGCGAGCGTGATGACGGGGAGGACGGGTTCGGGGACGTCCGCGTCATCCTGCAGAGGGACGATGGGACGAGCTGGGACGTTCGAACCGACGGTGGAGGGCGATACGGATTCCCCGCGGTGCTGGCCGGCTCCTACAGGGTCTTCCTCGATCGGGCGAGCCTCCCGGATCGGTTCGTCTACACCACGACCGAAGAGGTCACGCTCGATCTGAGCGGAGGTCCCTCCCCGGTTGTATCATTCGGCGGCTACATACGGCCGGCCGAGGTCGTGATCACCTTCCAGCCCCCGACGGCCGAATTCACGTATGCGCCGGAGGAGCCGAATGCGGGCAACGCGGTCTTCTTCGACGGCTCGTCCTCGGTCGATCCGGACGGGGAGATCGTCTCCTATGCGTGGGACTTCGACGGTGACGGGAAGACGGACGCTACCGGTAAAACGGCGAGCTACGTCTTCGCCGCGTCCGGTAGCCACGAGGTCAGCCTGACCGTCACCGACGACGATGGGAACAGCGACACCATCACCTACACGATCGAGGTCGGCGGGGATCAGGGCTCCGCTTCTCCGGGGACGTTCCTCCCCCCGCTCGCCGAATTCACTCACTCTCCCGAGGCTCCGCACGCCGGCGAGCCAGTGGAATTCAACGGGATGTCTTCCCTCGACTTCGACGGGGAGATCGTCGCCTACGCCTGGGACTTCGAGGACGATGGGAAGATCGATGCCACCGAGCCGATCGTCCTGCACGCTTTCCCCTCCTCCGGGAATTACGACGTCCGTCTGACCGTCACCGATGACGACGGGAACGGGGATACGGTCGTCCATACGATCGTGATTGATTGATCGAATCGCCTTGCATTTCGCCTCTTGACAGGCTCGCAGACGCTCCTGTAACATCACGCGCCCGACGGAAAATCCGCCGGGCTGTTTGAAACTGCTGTATCGGGAGGGTGGGAATGCTCGCTATTTTGGTTACAGCGGTCGTTGCTTTCCTCTTCTATCTTCTGCTTACACTCGGAAGCGGGAGCGTAGGGGAGTGGAGTGCAACGGAACTGATCACGGGCGCCGTCCTCTCCCTCATCGCCGGGCTGATCGCCGGACGGGTGGTATTCAGCAAGAAGGAGAGATCGGGTAAGAGCCATTATCGGATGCTCAACCCGCTCCGCTGGCTGACGTTCCTCGTCTATCTCATCGGCCCGTTCTTCTTCGCGATGGCCCGCGCCAATCTCGACGTGGCGTACCGGGTGATCACGGGGAGGATCCGGCCGGGGATCGTCCGCCTCTCTCCCGGATTGAGCACGGATTTGGGGATCACCCTGCTTGCCAACTCCATCACGCTCACCCCCGGGACGCTTTCGGTCGATGTCGATGAGGGAACCGGCGATCTGTTCGTCCACTGGATCAACGTCAAGGATACGGAGCCGACCTGCGAAGCGGTCTGCGGGTCGTTCCCCAAGTGGGCAAGGAGGATCGCAGAATGATCATCGATCCGATCACTTTCTTCGTCGTTGGTGCCTGTTTCGTCCTGTTCATGGTCTTCAGCCTGATCAGGGTCGGGCTCGGGCCGACCACGCCCGATCGCGTCGTCGGTCTGGATACGATGAACACCCTCGTCGTCGCGACGATGATCGTCCTTGGGGCGGCGTTCGACGAGGTGGTGTTCATAGACGTGGCGATCATCTACGCGCTCCTCTCGTTCGTCGGAACGCTCTACGTCGCGCGCTACCTGGAGGGGGGATTGTGATGGGCGGATTGATCTACGTCCTGTTCGGTATCAGCGTGGTATTCAACGGGCTCGGCGTCATCGCCCTGATCCGGTTCCCGGACGTCTACACGCGGCTGCACGGCGCGACCAAATGCACGACGTTCGGATCGATCTTCACGGCGCTCGGGATCATCGCCTACGGGTTCGCCCGGGGAGGGGCGGCGCACGAGACGTTGGCGATCCACACGATAGTCGCGCTCGTCGCCCTCCTCGTCACCAATCCGACCGGGTCGCACGCGATCGCTCGCGCCGCCCATCGGAGCGGAGTGAAGCCGAAGGGCGCGGTGGTGGATAGACTGGAGGGCCGCTCATGAGCGCAGCGCAGAGCATCATACACGTTGTCGTCCTCGTTCTGATCGTCGCCGGAGGGGCGCTCGCGGTCTGGTTCAAGGACCTGATATCTGCTGTCCTGTCGCTGGCGGCAGCGAGCCTCCTGGTGTCGCTCGAGTTCTATCTCCTGCAGGCACCGGACGTCGCCATCGCCGAGGCCGGGATCGGAGCGGCGTTGACGACGGCGATCTACGTCATCGCCGTCCGCCGGACGAGAAGGAAGGAGGAAGAATGAGAAAGGCCGCTCTGTTCGTGGCATTCCTGTTCGTGAGCGCGTTCCTCCTCCTCGCCGCGAGCTCGATCAGGCCGTTCGGGGCCCCGATCGTCTCCACGATGGACGATTACTTCATCGCGAACGCGCAGAGGGAGATCGCAGCGAACAACGTCGTCACGGCGATCGTCTTCGACTACCGCGGTTTCGACACCCTCGGCGAAGCAACGGTCCTGTTCGCTGCCGTCGTCGGGGTGCTGACCCTGTTCCGGAAGCTGAGGGAGGACGAACGATGAACGGTGGGATGTCGGTCATCGTCAGGACGGTGAGCCGGTTCGTCTACGGGTTGATCCTCGTCTTCGGGTTCTACGTGATCATGCACGGTCATCTGACCCCCGGGGGCGGGTTCCAGGGCGGGGCGGTGGTGGCGAGCGCGTTCGCGCTCCTCCTCGTCGCGTTCGGGGCGGCCGGGCTTAAGGGTCGGTTGAACGCGCATCTGTTGCAGAGCCTGGAGGAGGTCGGGGCGCTCGCGTTCCTCGCCCTCGGATTCCTCGGTATCGGGACGGCCTTCTTCTACAACCTCCTCGCCAACTCGGGGAGTCTGTTCGGCGCCAGCGTTCCGATCGGCCCGAACAGCGGGATCCTCGATTCGGCCGGGACACTCCCGCTGATGAACTGGGCCGTGGGACTGAAGGTGATGACCGGGATCGCGAGCATCGTCATCGTGATGCTGATCGGCGCCCGGAAGGAGGAGACCGAATGAACGTGGGAAACCTCCCGTTTATCGTCAGCGCGCTGCTTGTGGTGTTGGGGATCTATACCCTCCTGTTCAAGCGGAACTTGATCAAGCTGGTCATCGGAGTCTCGCTGATCGAGACCGGGGTCAACCTGTTCCTCGTCATGCTCGGTTATCGGAGCGAGGGGATAGCCCCGATCTACACGTTCGCCCCGGCGGGGGAGAGGATGGTCCTCCCGACGCCGCAGGCCCTGACCCTGACGAGCATCGTCATCGGTCTGGCGACGACGGCCCTCCTCCTCTCGTTCGCCGTCTTCATCTGGCGCCATTACGGGACCCTCGATGTGCACAAGATAAAGGAGCTTAAAGGATGAGCGCACTCTCTGTTCACGCACCCGTCCTCCTGATCGCCATCCCGCTTCTGGGGGCGTTCGCCGTCCCCCTCATCGGGAAGCTCGGTCGTGGAGTGCGGGACGTCTTCGTCGGACTGATCGCGGCGTTCACAGCGGCGCTCGCCGGTCTCCTCGCGGCGGACGTGTTCGGTCGTGGAGGGGCGGCGAGCGTCTACGTCCTCGGCGGGAAGCCGTTCAACATCCCGCTCCCCTCCGGGATGACGGCGCCGATCAGGATCCTCCTCGAGGTCGATGGGATGAGCGCGTTCATGGGGCTGATCACCGCGCTCGTCACCATAACTGCGATCGCATTCAGCTTCTCCTACTGGAAGAAGAGATCGGGCGGGAACATGTACTACTCCCTCCTCCTCCTTCTGACTGCCGGGATATTCGGGATGGAGATGACCGGGGACATGTTCAACTTCTTCGTCTTCCTCGAGGTGACATCGATCGCCGCCTGCGGCCTGATCGGGTTCCGCGTCTGGCTCGGCCGCTCGCAGGAGGCCGGATTCAAGGTGATGACTCTCTACACCGTCTCCGGACTGTTCGTCCTCCTCGCGGTCGGCCTCCTTTACGGTGAGCATGGTGGGCTGAACATCGCTTATTTGGCCCACGGCCTGACCGGTGGGCTTATCGACAAGATCGCCCTCGGCCTCTTGCTCACCGGCCTTGCCATGAAGGCGGGGGCGGTCCCGATGCATATGTGGGCCCCGGACGCCTACGGCGAGGCCCCTGCTCCGACGTCGGCCGTCCTCGTGGCGAACAGCCAAGCGAGCCTGTACGGGCTCTTCCGCGTCCTGTTCACCCTGTTCGGGATCACGGTCAGCGCTGCGACGACCGGCTGGATCCTGATCGGATTCGCCCTGCTCACGATATTCGTCGGGGTGACGATGGCCCTCGTTCAGAACGACATCAAGCGGCTGATCGCCTATGGAGCGGTCTCCCAGATCGGTTACATGCTCCTCGGGGTCGGGGTTGGGCTTGCGACGATCGTCGCCAAGCCGGCGTACGGGCTCGTCGCGATGCAGGGGGGGATCTTCCACATGATCAACGATGCCGCCTGCATCGGCCTCCTGTTCCTCGTCGCCGGAGCGATCAGTCGCGCTGCGGGTACGAGGGATCTGAACAAAATGGGAGGCCTGGCCCACACGATGAAGTACACGAGCGTCTTCTTCGTCATCGGGGCGTTCGCCCTCGCCGGGGTCCCGCCGTTCAACGGGTTCGCATCGAAGTTCCTCATCTACGAGGCCTCGTTCAAGTTGAGTCCGTTCCTCGCGATAATTGCGATCCTCTCGAGCATCCTCCTCCTCGCCGTCTTCGTCAAGGCGTTCCAGGGGGCGTTCTTGGGGCCGAGGCCGGCATCGCCGGGAGGAGGTGAGGCACCGCTCGGGATGTTGATCCCGATGGCCGTCCTCACCCTCGTGGTGATCGCGTTCGGCCTCTTCCCCGGCTTCTTCGTGGAGAGGATCGTCACGCCAGCGGCCAGGGCGCTCTGGTTCGGCCGTGACGCGTACATCAGCGCAATTCTAGGAGGCTAGAGATGAACGGAATCACCTCTGGGTTCGGGACGTGGAATCCGATCGCCTGGACGCTCCTCTTCATCGGCATCCTGATCGTTGCCTTCTTCGTCCGCTCGTTCGGGAGGAAGGACTACAAGCGGAACACGGGCCAGACCAAGGCGTTCCTCTCCGGGAACGAGGAGCCAGATGCTCCCGCCGGGCTGCACGTCAGCGGGGACAACCTCTACTGGGGGATGGTCCACGGGCTTTCCGCCTACTATAAGCGGGTCAGGAAGTGGCACAGCGGGGATTTGAGCGACTACGTCGCCTGGTTCATCGGCGGCCTCGCGCTGATCTTCGTAATCATCGTCTGGGTCGGGTGAGGTGAATGGCACTACCTAAATCGTTCAAACGGGCGTTGTGGGTCTTCCACGTGGCGACGGGATCGTGTAACGGCTGCGACATCGAGATAGTCGCCGCCCTCACCCCGCGCTACGACGTGGAGCGGTTCGGGATCATGCTGACAGGTACCCCGCGGCATGCGGACGTCCTCCTCGTCACCGGGACGGTGACCAAGCCGATGCTCCCCCGCTTAAAGCGGATCTACGACCAGACACCAGACCCGAAAGCGGTCGTCGTCGTCGGGGGCTGCGGGTCGTCGAGTGGCGTCTTCTACGAGTCGTACAACGTCGCCGGTCCGATCGACGAGGTGATCCCCGTGGATATATACGTCCCCGGCTGCCCGCCGCGGCCGGAGGCGATCATCGACGGGGTCGTCAAGGCGGTCACCAAACTGGAGACGCTGGAGAGATCGGGGGTGAAGAGCCGATGATTCCAGAAGAGATCCTCGCCTCGTTCCGGGATGCGTTCGGGGAGCGGATCGTCAATGAGAGGACGATCGAGCGTAAGGTCGGGACAGTTGAGCCGCGCTCGGTCTACGACGTCTGGATCGAGGTCGACCGGGAGACGCTCCACGACGCGGTCGAGCACCTCTGCCGGCACTTCAACCCGCACCTGTCGGTGATATCGGGCGACGACCTCGGCGAGAAGGTGGCGTTCAACTACCACTTCGCCACGGGCTGGGGGGAGCGCTACGGAGAGGCGACGTTCACGATCCGGACCTTCGTCCCGAAGGACGACTTCCGGGTCCCGACGATAACCGACCTCCTCCCCGGCGCGCAGACGAGCGAACGGGAGAAGATCGAGTTCTTCGGCCTGACGGTCGATGGGATCCCGGACGATCGGAACCTGTTCCTTCCGGAGGACATGACGATCCACCCGTGGAGGAAGGACCTGGAGGAGGAGACTTCCAAGGAAGTCAGGCGGACGGTTAAGTGGGAGGGGCGCGATGAATAACGAATCGATCAGCCTGCAGATCCGAGGGGGCGCGACCTGCTACAGCGTCCCGATCGGCCCTGTCCATCCGGCGCTGAAGGAGCCGATCCGGTTCGAGTTCAACCTCGATGGGGAAAGGATCGTCGGGGTGGACATCAAGCCTGGGTTCGCCCACCGGGGGATCGAGTACATGGGGATGAGGCGGAACCTGATCAAGGTCCTCTACCTAGCCGAGCGGATCTGCGGGATCTGCTCGATCTCGCACCCGCTCGCCCTGACCCAGGCGGTGGAGAACGCGGCCGGGATCGAGGTCCCGCCACGCGCCCAGTACATCCGGGCGATCATCGGCGAGCTGGAGCGGATCCACTCGCATCTTCTGTGGGCCGGCGTCGGTGCGCACGAGCTCGGGTTCGACACCCTCCTCCATCTGACCTGGAAGGTGAGGGAGAAGTCGATGGACCTCCTCGAACAGCTGACCGGGAACCGGGTCGATTACGCGATCCCGATATTCAGCGGGGTGAGGAGGGACATCCCGGATGAGAAGGCCCACCTCGCCTACGAGGCCCTCGACTACTACCGGGGCCTGTTGGACAAGATGATCGACGCCTACCTGCACGACAAGTCGGTCGAGATGCGGACCCGGAACGTCGGGGTTCTGAGCTACGACGACGCCATAGCCCTATGCGCCGTCGGCCCGACGGCCCGCGCCTCGGGGGTGAAAAAGGACGTCCGCCAGGACATGCCGTACCTCGCCTACGCCGACATGGAGATAAAGGCGATAACCCCGGAGGATTTCGGGACCGAACCGATCGGGGACGTCTACGACAACATCATCGTCCGCCTCCTCGAGGTCGCCCAGTCGATCGAGATCATCGAGTACTGCCTCGAGAACATGCCGAAGGGTGAGCTGATGTCGATCCCGAAGATCCCGGCCCTTCTCGCTGCCCTGAAGAAGGCGGAAGGGGAGGGGATCGGCCGGCACGAGGCCCCGCGCGGGGAGGTCTTCCACTACGTCCGGCTCGAAGAGGGGATAGAGGAGCCGGTCGTCTGGAAGGTGAAGGCACCGACCTACAACAACCTGATGGCGTGGATTCCGAAGTTCATGGGCGAGGAGATCGCCGACATCCCGATCATCGCCGCGTCGATCGATCCGTGCGTGTGCTGCATGGATCGCGTCCATCTCGTCGATCGGGGTGGCGAGCCGTCTGTGAAGGTGAAGGACGAGCTCGTTCGGCTCTCGCGCGAGAAGACAAGGAGGATCTGCGGATGACCGCTACGTTAGTCAGTTCGATCTGGCAGGGGGTGATCATCCTGTTCGGAGGGGCCCTCCTCGGGATGGTCTACAAGGGGTTCGATCGGAAGCTCGCCGCCCAGATGCAGGGGAGGATCGGGCCGCCGCTCCGCCAGCCGTTCTACGACGTCATAAAGCTGATGATCAAGGAGAACGTCGTCCCGGATCACGCCGTCGGCTGGCTGTACAACCTGATGCCGATCGCGGCCCTCGTCGCTGCGGCGACGCTCCTCTTCTACATCCCGCTCGGCGGGTTCGCCCCCCTCCTCGGCGGATACGGGGACCTGATACTGATCCTTTACCTCCTCGCCGTCCCGTCGCTCGCTATGATGGTCGGCGGATTCGCTGCCGGCTCCCCGTACGCCACGGTCGGAGCGCAGCGTGAGATGGTGATGCTGATGGCCTACGAGTTCCCGCTCGCCGTCACCCTCGTCTCGATCGCCTGGCGGGCGTCGTACCTCGTCCCCGGTCAGCCGGTCTTCTCGCTGTCGGTCCTCGCCGCCCACCCGCTCTGGGGTGCGGTCGGGCCGCTCGGGGTGATCGGGCTCGTCCTTTTGTTCGGTGCTCTGTTCATCGTCACCCCGGCCGAGCTGACGAAGATCCCATTCGATATCCCGGAGGCGGAGACGGAGATCGCCGGCGGGCTCCTCGCCGAGTACTCGGGGAGGAACCTGGCGATGTTCTACCTCGCCGATGCGGTGAAGATGGTGGTGATGGCATCGCTGATCATCGCCCTCTTCTTCCCCTACGGTTTGGCGTCGATCTTCGGGATCGGCGGAGGTTGGGGGAGCCTCCTCGACGTTATGTTCTACCTCGTCAAGGTGTTCGTCGTCATCTTTGCCGCGGTGATCACGGTCAGGGTCGGGTTCGCCCGATTGAAGATCGACCAGGTGACGCGGCTGTTCTGGCTCCCGGTGACAGGGGCGGCCCTCCTCGGGCTCCTCCTTCTGGCGCTCGATGGGATCGTTTAGGAGGCTAGATTGATCATCGGAACGTTGTTCAAGCAGCTGTTCGGAAAGCCGGCGACAAACCCGTTCCCGGTGAAGTACATGCCCCGGTCGGTCACCGCCCTCCTCGAGAAGGTCGGCGCGGGTAAGGCGGCGATAAACCCGCCGATTCCGGTACCGAGTGACCTGCGCGGGAAGATCGCCTACGACCGCGACAAGTGCATCGGTTGCCAGATCTGCATCCGCGTCTGCCCGGCGAACGTGATCGAGTTCCTCCCCGAGGAGAAGAAGATCAGGATGTACGTGGCCCGGTGCACGTTCTGTGCCCAGTGCGTCGATGCCTGCCCGGTCGGTGCGCTGTCCACGACCGATGAGTTCCTCCTCGCAGACACGGACCGATTCTCTGAGAACCTGGTGGTCGGCTAGTCAGACGATCTCGACGAACGAGCGCTTCCCGACCTGGACGAGGAGCGGCGGGGAGAAGGGGAGATCGGTGTCCTCTCCGGGGATCTTCTCCCCGTTCACCTTTGCCCCTCCTTGACGGATCACCCTCCTCGCCTCCCCCCGGCTCTTGACGAGCCCTGATGCGGCGAGGAGGTCGACGGCCCAGACCGTCCCGTCGTCCTTGATGAGGGAGCGGTCGAGCTTAAGCCGCTCCACCTCGCGCGGCCGCTCATGATGAATGTGGATCAGGTCGAACTCCTCGCGCGCCGCTTCGGCCGCTTCGGCCCCGTGGTAGATCGTCACGATCTCCATCGCCAGCCTCCGCTTGGCGTCCCGCGGCGATCGGGAGATCTCCGCCTCGTCTATCTCGACGTCGGTCAAAAACGCGAAGTAGGGCGCGATCAACGGATCGGGGATCGACATCAATTTGCCGAACATCTCGGTCGGTGGCTCGGATATCCCCACGTAATTCCCCGTCGTCTGGCTCATCGCCCTCTCCCCGTCGATCCCGATCAAAAGCGGGACGGTCATCACGACCTGCGGCTCCTGGCCGTACTCCCGCTGGATGTCGCGGCCGACGAGGAGGTTGAACAGCTGATCCGATCCTCCGAGCTCGACGTCGGCCGCGATCGCCACCGAATCGTACGCCTGGGCGAGCGGGTAGAGGAACTCGAGGATGCTGATCGCCCTCCCTTCGGCGTACCGCTTAGCGAAGTCGTCCCGCTCGAGCATTCGGGCGACGGTGTACTTCGAGGTCAGCTTAATCACGTCGGCGAAGCTGAGGCTCCCGAGCCATTCGGAGTTGTAGCGGACTTCGGTCCTTTCCGGATCGAGGATCTTGTACGCCTGCTCGGTGTAGGTCTCCATGTTCGCCCGGATCTCCTCCTCCGACATCAGCGGCCTCGTCGAGGACTGGGAGCTCGGATCCCCGATCCGCCGGGTGAAGTCACCGACGACGAGGACCCCGGTATGGCCGAGGTCCTGGAACTGGCGCATCTTCCGCAACGGTACCGAATGCCCGAGGGTGAGGTGCGGAGCGGACGGGTCGATCCCGAGCTTCACCCGGAGCGGTCTCCCGGTCTTATCCGATTTCTCGAGCTTGGCGACGAGGTCGGATTCGGGGATAAGGTTATCCGTTCCCCGTCTTAGCTGTTCGATCTTTCCTTGGATATCGCGGTTCACTCGGTTCCCCTAGGTCCTGATCACCGACACGATCCGATCGTCCTCGTCGAGCTGGATCAGCCTCACCCCGCGCGCGTAGCGGCGGTAGGCGCTGATCTCGCCGGCGACGATCCGGATCACCTTCTTCTCGGTGGTGATGATGATCTCGTCCTGGTCGGAGACGATCCCGATCGAGACGAGCGGGCCGGAGTCGCGGTCGAGCTTTATCCCGAGGACCCCCTTCCCCCCGCGTCCCTGCAGCGGGAAGTCGTCGAGGGAGACGCGCTTACCGTACCCCCGCTCCGTCACCATCAGGAGCTTCTTGTCCATCGTTATGTCCCGCTCGAGTCCGGTCATCCCGATCACCTGATCCCCCTCCTCGAGCCGGATCCCGATCACCCCGCGGGAGGGGCGCTTCGTCAGGCGGACGTCGGACTCGCGGAACCGGATCGTCTTCCCGTTCGCCGTGGCGAGGATGATGTCCCCTCCCCCGAGAGCGGTGACCACCTCGACGAGCCGGTCATCCTCGTCGGCGTTGATCGCGTTTATCCCGTTGACGTGGACGTTCGCGTAATCGGAGAGCCGGTTTTTGTTGACGATCCCGTTCGCCGTCACCATCAGACAGAGCTCGTCCCCGACCTCGGCGAAGCTCGGGACGGGGAGGATCGAGCGGACGACTTCGTCCTGCTCCATCGCGATCAACGTCCGGAGGTTCTTCCCGGCTGCGTCCCGGTTCATCGACGGGAGCTTGTACCCCTGGGTCCGGAAGACCCGGCGGCGGTCGGTGAACAGGAGGACCTCGTCCCGGGCGTTGACCAGGTGCGATACGCAGATGAAGTCGTCCTCCTTGGTCCGCTGCCCGATCACCCCCTTCCCTCCGCGCCCCTGGCTCCGGAAGTCGTGGGCGCGCGGGGCGTTGACGTAACCGCGGTGGGTGATGCTGACCATAAGATCGTAATCGGGGATCAGCTCGGAGAAATCGACGTCACCGCTCTCGTCGCTGATCAGCGTCCTCCGGCCGTCGGCGTACTTCTGGGCGACCTCGCGGAGCTCCCGCTTGATCGTCTCGTCGAGGAGGATCTCGCTTCCGAGGATCTCCTCGTATTCGGCTATCGCCCTCTTCTTCTCCTCGTACTCGGCGTCGATCTTCTCCCCCTCGAGGGAGGTCAGCTGCGACAGGCGCATCTTCAGGATCGCATCGACCTGCTCGTCGGAGAGGGCGAGCTCCTCCTGGAGCCTCCCCCCGGCCGTATGGCCGTCCTGCGAGGAGCGGATGATCTCGATCACCCGCTCGATGTTGGCGAGTGCGATCCTGTAGCCCTCGAGGATGTGTGCCCGCTTCCTCGCCACGTCGAGCCGGTGCTCGGTCCTCCGGCGGACGACCTCGCGCCGGAAGTCGATGAACGAGTTCAGTATCTCCTTCAGCGAGAGGGTCCGCGGGTTCCCGTCGATGATGACGAGGAAGACGGCGGCGAACGTCCGCTCGAGCGGGGTGTACTTGTACAGCTGATTCAGTACGACGTTCGGGTTCGCCGAGCGCTTCAGCTCGACGACGACCCGGAGCCCCTCCCGGTCCGACTCGTCGCGGAGATCGGAGATCCCGTCGATCTGCCCGGCCTGAACCTTGGCGGCGATCGATTCGACGATCGTCGATTTCCGCACCTGGTAGGGGATCTCGCTGATGATGATCGCCCCGTCCTCGATCGTCGCCTTCCCCCGGAGGGTGATCTTCCCCTGTCCGGTCCTATACATCTCCTCGATCCCGGCCCGGCCCATGATCACCCCGCCGGTCGGGAAATCCGGGCCGGAGATGTACTCCATCAGCCCCTTCACCGTGATGAACGGATCGTCCATCAGTGCGATCGTCCCGTCGATCAGCTCGGATAAGTTGTGCGGCGGGATCTGGGTCGTCATCCCGACCGATATCCCCCACGCCCCGTTCATCAGAAGGCTCGGGATCCGGGCCGGGAGGACGACCGGCTCCTTCAGCGAATCGTCGAAGTTCGGGACCCAGTCGACCGTCTTCTCCCCGAGCTCCTCGAGGAACTCCATCGCGATCGGCGCGAGGCGGGCCTCGGTGTAGCGCGTCGCTGCAGCCGGGTCGCCGTCGATCGATCCGAAGTTCCCCTGGCCGTCGATCAGCGGGTAGCGGAACGAGAACGGCTGGGCCATGTTCACCATCGTGTCGTAGATCGCGAGGTCGCCGTGCGGATGGAACTTCCCCATCACCTCGCCGACAACGCGGGCCGATTTTCGGTGCGGCTTCCCCGGGACGACGCCGAGCTCGCGCATACCGTAGAGGATCCTCCGCTGCACCGGCTTCAGACCGTCGCGGATGTCGGGGATCGCCCGGCCGCGGATGACGCTCATCGCGTAGTTGATGTAGGACTGCTCCATCTCCTCTTCGATGAACGCGCGCTCTATCCGCTCCATGGGATCGCCCCCCCCGCTGGCAAAAGATACGATAAGGATACCGAAATCCCTGTTCTGTTGCAAGCTTACGCGTTATCGATTCGTGAAGAGGGCTGCTTCGAAGCGCTCCGCGCCGAGGAGGGGATCGATATCCCACAGTGACGAAGGGATCGGGGGAATCGATTGACGGGGGATGATGCGGCGACTATACTCGATCGAGGAAGGGGGGGAGAGGTGAGCGGGCGGAGGGTGAGCGATGGAGATCCTCAAGGTCGCAGCGCATTCGAACCCGAAATCGGTCTCGGGGGCGATCATCGGCGCGCTCGAGCAGGACGACGCGGTCGAGATCCACGCGATCGGCGCGGGAGCGGTCAATCAGACGGTAAAGGCGATCGCCATCGCCCGCCGGATTGCCGAGGAGGGAGGATCCTCATCGATCAAGGTGATCCCCGGGTTCATCGAGCTTGAGATCGACGGCAAGCGGAGGACCGCCATCCGATTCGTCGTCGAGAAGTGATCCCCTTCCCCGAAAATTATGCCAACCTATTTGGAACGTCTGATCATTGAGTCCCTTTCCGAGGCCTATCGGGCCGTCCGCCCGGACGGTCCTACTGTCACGATCGAGGTCAGGCCGTCCGACCGGCCCGAATTCGGGGACTACTCCTCCAACCTCGCCCTAGTCGCGAGCAGGTCGGCCGGGATCCCGCCCCGCGAGCTCGCCGAGAGGCTGATGGAGGCTGTGGGAGGTCCATTCCGGGTCGAGGTAGCCGGCCCAGGGTTCCTCAACTTCTTCCTCGCCCGTCCGACGATCCACGCCGCCCTGAGCGAGGCGCTATCGCGCTCCGATCGCTTCGGGTTCATCGATGAGGGGGAGGGGAAGCGGGTCCAGATCGAGTTCGTCAGCTCGAATCCGACCGGGCCGCTGACCGTCGGACACGGGAGGCAGGCCGTCCTCGGCGACGTCCTTTCCGCCCTCTACGAGCGGCTCGGCTACGATGTTACGCGCGAGTATTACTTCAACGACGAGGGGCGCCAGATCGACCTCCTCGCCGAATCGCTCTGGGTTCGGTTCCGCGAGCTTCACGGGGAGAGCCGGCCGATCCCCGAGGGCGGGTACGAAGGGGACTACCTTCGCG
>Ga0190334_1000491_pt1 | contig 19821 bp, 14 predicted proteins | sample 48720478_MG_FD_161270 | JGI IMG/M metagenome (GOLD analysis project Ga0190334, IMG submission 161270) | Hydrothermal vent sediment bacterial communities from Southern Trench, Guaymas Basin, Mexico - 4872-04-7-8_MG | ecosystem: Environmental > Aquatic > Marine > Hydrothermal vents > Sediment ...
AGCACCGTGACGAACGAGTCCCGCGGTCTTTCCGCGGTCACTACCCCGCCCGCCCCGGTCGTCCAGCGGATCGCCAGGGAGGCCGCCGATTCCGGGAAGGGGAACCTCGTCATCGAGGCCTCCTCGATCGGCCTCGAACAGCGCCGGCTCGCCGGGATTGACTTCGACGTAGCCGTCTTCACCAACCTGACCCGCGACCACCTCGACTACCACCGCGACATGGATGCCTACCTCGCGGCGAAGCTGATCCTGTTCGAGGGGCTGAGGGAGGATGCGATCGCGATTGTGAACGCCGACGACCGGCTCGCCGGGAGGGTCGCCGCCGCGACGAGGGGGAGGGTCATCACCTACGGGATCGACACCGATGCCGATCTGAGGGCAAGTAAGATCGAATGCCTTCCCCGGGCGACCTCGTTCACCCTGGAGGCGGCCGAAGGGTCGATCCGGGTCACGATCCCCCTTCCGGCTGAGTACAACGTCTCAAACGCCCTCGCCGCTGCCGGGGTCGGCCTCGCCAAGGGGATCGGGCTCGATCGGATCGGGGAGCGGCTCGCCGGTGCCCGGCCGGTCCCGGGGAGGTACGAGTCCTTCCGCGCCGTCACCGGGGCTACGGTGATCGTCGACTTCGCCCACTCCCCCGACGCCCTCGAGCGGACCCTGGGGTTCATCAGGCGAGATCATCCCCGCGTAATCTGCGTCTTCGGCTCCCCCGGCGGCTCAGACCGGGGGAAGCGGCCGGAGATGGGGAGGATCAGCGGCCGGCTCGCCGAGCTGACGATCCTGACGGCCGACAACCCGAAAGGGGAGGATCCCGAGGGGATCATCGACGAGATCGAAGTGGGGATCAGAGAGACGGCCGGGCGCTACGAGCGGATCGTCGATCGGAGGGAGGCGATCCGCCGGGCGGTTTCCGCATCGCGCGAGGGAGACGCCGTCCTGATCGCGGGGAAGGGGCATGAGACCTACCAGATCGTCGGCTTTGACTTCCTCCCTCACAGCGACTCGGCCTTCCTCCTCGAGGAGGGGCTCGTCGAGCGGTAGTGTCGCCGGCCGATCCGGGATCTATAATCCGGGCGGAGGTAGTCCATTTGGCGGCGAAGGAGCTGATCCTTATCGAGGAGTGGAGGCGTCTCGGTGAGATGACCGTCCGCGTCACGGTCGACGGGAAGGATGGTTAAGATGAGGGCCGATCTCCTCCTTAGGGACGGCCGGATCCTCGACCTTTTCTCAGGGACGTTCTTCCGGGGGGATATCGCGATCTCCGACGGGAGGATAGCCGGGTTCGGGGCATCGGATCCCGGTGAGGTCCGTGACCTTCGGGGGAGGTGGGTCGTCCCCGGCCTGATCGACTCCCACGTCCACATCGAAAGCTCGCAGCTCTCCCCGGCCGGGTTCGTCCGGGCGGTCCTCCCGCACGGGACGACCTGCGTGATCGCCGATCCGCACGAGATCGCGAACGTCCTCGGGATCCGTGGGATCCGCTACATGCTCGATGCGACCGAGGGATTGCCGTTTCGCGCATACTTCATGGCCCCATCATGCGTCCCGGCGAGCCCGTACGAGACCTCCGGAGCTGTACTCGATCACGGAAAGATCGCTGAGGTCCTCGCCTTCGACCGCGTCCTCGGCCTCGGGGAGGTGATGAACTACCCGGGGGTCGTCGGGGGCGATCCCGAGGTGATGGCGAAGCTCGCCGCTGCGGCCGGGAGGCCGATCGACGGGCACGCCCCCGGCCTCTCGGCGGAGGCCCTCTGGAGCTACGTCTCCGCCGGGCCGCGGACCGACCACGAGTGCACGAGCCTCGCCGAGGCCGAGGAGAAGCTGAGGGCCGGGATGCACATCTTGATCAGGGAGGGGACGACGGCCCGGAACCTCGATACCCTCCTCCCGCTCCTCACCGAGGGGAGGGCCCCGTTCGTCCACCTGTGCACCGACGACCGGCATCCCGAGACCCTCCTCGATGAGGGGCATATCGACGGTCTCGTCCGCCGGGCGATCTCATCCGGTGTCCCCGCCCACGTAGCGATCGGGGCGGCGACGATCCACACCGCCCGCGCCTACGGCCTCGACGACATCGGAGCGATCGCCCCCGGCTACCGCGCCGATCTTATCGTCCTCGACGATCTCGAGAGGTTCGAGGTCGGGGAGGTGTACGTCGGTGGGAGGCGGGTGGCGGCGGACGGGGCGTGCACGGTCGAGATACCGACGATCGATTCGACTCCGGTCAGCAATACGGTCCGGATCGACCTCGATCGGCTCTCCCTCTCGATCCCCTGCGAGGAGGGGGTCGAGGCCCGGGTGATCGGCGTCGATCCGGAGCAGGTGATAACCGGATCCCTCCTCGAGGCCCCGGCCTGCTCGGACTCGGAGGTCGTCTCCGATCCGAAGCGGGACCTGCTGAAGCTCGCCGTGGTCGAGCGGCAGGGGAAGGGAGGATCGGTCGGGCTCGGGCTCGTCCGCGGGTTCGGCCTGAAACGGGGGGCGCTCGGATCGACCGTGGCGCACGACTCGCACAACGCGATCGTCGTCGGCTGCAGCGATCGGGAGATCCTCGCCGCCATCGCCGCGCTCTCCCGGATCGGGGGAGGGCAGGTCGTCGTCGCCGGAGAGGAGGTCCTCGCCTCCCATCCCCTCCCGATCGCCGGGCTGATGTCCGATCGCCCGCTCGAGGAGGTTGCTGCTTCGGCCCGACGGTTGAACGCTGCCGCCGCCGAGCTCGGCTCCCTGCTCCCCGCACCGTTCATGACCCTCTCGTTCCTCGCCCTCCCGGTCATCCCGCACTTGAAGCTGACCGACCGCGGATTGGTCGACGTCGACTCATTTAAGATCGTCCCGCTGTTCGCGGGCTGAGCTAGAGGGACCTCAATCGATCGACGATCCGCTCGAGGGCGAGGGCGCGCGATCCCTTGACGAGGACGACGTCGTCCGGCCCCGATAGCTCGTTCGAAAGGGTTCTCACCAGATCTTCAGGGCGGGAGTAGACGGCCCGATCGGTCCCGATCTCCCGGGAGGCCGCCGTCGGACGATCCCCGACAGGGTAGATCCTGTCGATCCCGAGCCGCAACGCCTCCTCGACCACCTTCCGATGGTATCTCGGAGAATCCTCCCCGAGGTCGAGCATCTCCCCGAAGACGAAGATCCGCTTCGATCCCTCCCCCCCGAAGCGGGAGAGGACGCGGATGGCGGCGAGGGTCGATGCCGGGTTGGCGTTGTAGGTGTCGTCGAGGATCGTCCCGAACCGGGCCCCGATCGGCCGGAGCCTGTGCTCCCGCAGGGAGAAGGTCGCTGCCCGCTCGATGATCGTCCCGATCGGGATCCCGAGCCTGAGCGCGGTCACGGTGGCGAGGAGGAGATTCGTCGCGTTGTGGGCCCCGAGGAGAGGGGAGTCGAGGACGATCCGTGGTGAGGGGACCTCGACGATAAGCCGGGGGACCTCCTGGAGCACCCTCCCGCGCGTGTCTCCGTGCTCGATCCCGACAGCGATCGCCTCCTTACCGATCCGGGAGCGAAGATAGACGGAGTCGGCGTTGACGACGAGGAGGGACCCTTCCTTCAGGGATGCGGCGAGGCTCCATTTCTCCTCAGCAACTGCCTCGATCGAGCCGAACGAACCGAGGTGGCTCGGCCCGACCCCTGTAATCACCGCCCCGTCCGGCCGGAGGATGCCGGCGAGGAGGGGGATATCCCCGGGCGATCCCGTCGCGAGCTCGAAGACGCCGATCTCATCGGTCTTCTTCATCCCGAGGAGAGCGATCGGAAGGCCGACTTCGGTGTTGTAGTTCTCGGGCGAGGAGTAGACCCGCATCTTCGCGGCGAGGATGTGGGAGAGGAGATCCCTAGTAGTCGTCTTCCCGTTGCTCCCGGTTATCGCGATGATCGTAGATGTGAGCCGCTCCCTCCATGCACGGGCCAGGGCCTGCAGTGCGGTGAGGGTCTCCTCGACGACGATCAGGGTCCCTCCCGGAAGCGGCCGGGAGACGATCGCTCCGCACGCCCCGCGGGAGAGGGCATCGGCGACGAACAGGTGCCCGTCGGTCCTCTCCCCGGGGAGGGCGACGAACAGGTCCCCTTCCCGGACGAGGCGCGAGTCGTGGATCACCCCGACCGGGATCCGGTCGGGATCGCCGGTCAGCCTCCCTCCGACGATCCGGGCGATCTCGCCGAGGGGGAGCATCCCCTACTCCTTCTCGGCCGATCCCGATTCGGGCTCGATCAGGATCGCCTCCTCCTCCCATTCGTCGTAGATGACGTACCCGGGGAAGTCGAACGTCGCCTTCGTCACCCCGTAGAGGGCATCGGCGTACGGGGAGTAGGGATCGATCGCGAACAGCTCGACCGTCAGGGTATCGTAGCTCGGAAGGGTCGAGATCGCGTCGACCAGGTCGCCGAGGCTTCCGAAGACGTTCGGCTCCTCCCCCGCCTCGATCAGGCGTGGCCCGCCGTAGGCGCGGACGAGGAGGTAGTCGCTGGGGAGGTCGCTCGGGATCTTCAACGTCCCGGCCTGCACTTCGGCTTTCCCCTGATAAGTCTGGAGCTCGACCTCGAAGTTTATCTCGTCCCCGGGCGCATAGACGTACGAGTCGATCGAGAGCCGGTTGATCATGATCGCCCTCAGCTCCTTCGCGATCTCCATCGATGCCGAGATCCGGGTCAACTTCGGGTCCTCGAATTCGTTGTACTGAAGGATTACGACGATCTCCGCCAGCTGCCAGGGAGGGTAGAGGGCAACGTCGCGCGTGCTGATGAACACGTCGCGCCGCTTCAGCGGGGTCGGCATCCCGTCCCCCTCGATCTCGTAGTCGACGACGACCGTCCCCTGCCCGATCCGATCGAGGGTCGAGTCGATCGCATCGAATCCGGTGGAGAGGAGGAGCTCGGGCATCAGCCGCGGTTCATCCACGACCTCGATATCATAGCTCTCCGTCCGGGCGATGTCGGCGTCGGTCACCTTAAAATCGAGGTCTATCCCGTTCGCCTCCTTCCCGATCCTCCCCCCGATCCCGGATATCCGATCCTCGAGGATCGCTCCGACGGCCGGGCCGAGGGTTCCGAGCTTGAACGAGGCGTCGTAGGCCTTCATCGTGTCGATCACCGAAGCGGTGGTGAGGGGGAAGGAGGAGGCGCCGTTGTAGATGAACGTATGGCCGAACGCGACAAGTGCATCGCCGTCGCGGTAGGTGAGGGTCCCGAGCCCGCCGATCGAGACGTCCCCGGTCGTCAGGGCGACGCCGATCGGACTCCCCGGAACGAGGGTCGAGGGATCGCTCGGCGTCGATCCAGCGGAGCCGGATACGGGGATCAAGGAGAGATCGAACGCGGAGAGCCCCTTCGGCTCCGGAACGATCCCGGTCTCGATGAAGTCCCCGATCAGCCCCTTCGGCCTCGTCGCCTCCCCGTTCATCAGCGTCTGGAGGGCGCGGCCGGACAGGCCGGCCGTTATGATCGGGGTCGAGACAGGGTAGGCGAATATCGTATCCGGCGACTGAGCGACCGCCTCAGGATCTGGGGGCGAACCCACCTCGGCGAGCTCCACCCCGCTCAGGACAGCGTCCGGCTCCGGGCGGTGGGCGAGGTCGGCCCGGTCGAGGACCGGGAGCATCACCTCGATCGGGGTGACGAGCCCGATCGGGGTTATCGCCTTCGACCAGGCCGCGGCCCGGCTGAGGGCGCCGATCAGCTTCCCGTCTATGTATATCGGGCTCCCGCTCATCCCTTGGGCGATCCCGCCCGAGCGGCCGATCGCCTCCCCGCTGACGCGGACGACGATGAAATCGGATAGATCCCCCGGCTGGTCGATCACCCCGAGGACCTCGACGGCGAACTCGCTGATCGTATCCCCGGCGACGACGGTCTTTCCGATCCCGGTCATCCCGACCGTTATCTCGTCGAGGAAGAGAAACTCGCTTCGGTCGTACCCGAGAGCGAGGAGGCCCAAAAACGCTGGAATTACCAACGACAACAAGATGATCCTACGGCTCACGGTTCCCCCTTTTGACGCATCGGCGCATCAAGTATAACGGGAAGGGGATGGATCTGCCGGCTATCCGATCCCGATGAACAGCGACCGGACGAGCATCAGAACCGGGATGATCTCGAGCCGGCCGATCCACATGTTGAAGCAGAGGGCGAGCTTGCTCAGAAGCGGCATCCCCGGATGGGTTATCCCGACCGAAAGGCCGACGTTCCCCTGCGCGCTCGCCACCTCGAACACGACGTCGGAGAGGGTGTAGCCGGGCGGGGTGGTGTGGAGGAGGACGACGACCCCGAGGCCGAGGAAGACGAGCCAGAGGAACATGATCAGGGATGCGTCCTCCAGCCGCTGGCCGACTTGGGCGTCGTCGACCGTAGCCGAGCCGACCCGGAACGGGACGATCGCCCCACGTGGGGCGATTATCTTCCTGAACCGCCACTGCACCCCCTTGAACAGGACGAGCATCCGGATCACCTTGATCCCGCCCGCGGTCGAACCGGCCGCCCCGCCGACGAACATCCCGGCGGCGAGGAGGAGCTTCGCCGTCGCGGTCCACGATGAGATGTCGGCCGACTGGAAGCCAGTGCAGGTCATCGCCGAGGTGAACTGGAACGTCGATAGCCGGAGCGCTTGCAGCCCCCCCATCTTCAGGAGGTTCTCGAGGGTGAGGAAGAGGATCCCGAGGACGACGAGCCAGAGGAACCAGCGGGTCTGGAAGTCCGTCCACAGGCTCCGCCCCCTCCCCCGCATCATTTCGTAGTGGACGGCGAAGCTGATCGCACCGAAGAGCATGATCGGGAGGAGGACGAGCTCGATCGCCACCGAGTGGTACGAGGCGATGCTGTTCGCCGTCACGCTGAACCCGCCGGTCGATATCCCGGTCATCGCGTGGTTGACCGAGTCCCATATCGGCATCCCCGCCCCCCACAGGGCGATCACGCTGGCGAAGGTGTACAGGAGGAAGATCCACCACATCGTCCTCAGGGTGGAGACGATGCTCGGGTGGATCTTCTCCCCCCGCGCCTCGGCGTAGTAGAGGGAGTAGGTCGCCGCCCCCGGCCGCGGACCGGCGATGATGGCGAGCATCAACACGATCACCCCCATCCCCCCGATCCATTCGATGAAGCTGCGCCACCACTGGATCGTGTGGGGGAGGAGGTCGGCCCGGGCGGCCATGGTCAGGCCGGTTCCGGTGTATCCGGAGACCGCCTCGAAGAAGGCGCTCGCCGGATCCTTGAAATAGAGGAGGGTCTGTGAGGCCGCCCCGGCGTGCTCGGCCGCCAGTGCGATCAGTACGAACGGGATCGAGCCGAGGACGGCGACGAGGAGCCAGCCGAACGCGGCGATGATCATCCCGTGCTTCAGCCGCGTCTCGCCGGCGTTGCGGAATGGGAGGTAGAGGGCGGCGCCGAGGGAGAACGAGATCGCAGCGGTCACAAGGAGCGGGAGGAGGGCGTAGGTCTCGGCGAAGACGCCGGCGACGATCATCGATGCGATCGCCATGATCCCGACTACCGGGACGAGGAGCCCGAGGCCGCGAAGGATTATGTGGAGGTCCTGCCGCGCGCGGAAGATGGTCGGGCTCATCCGGTCAGTTTCTCAATCAGCTTGTCGCTCACCTGCTCCAGGGAGAAGACGGTGAGGATGTCCCCCTCCTGGATCACGGTCTCGCCTTCGGGGATCGTCTGCTTCCCGTCGCGGGAGACGGCGAGGATCTGCATCGAGTCCGGTATCAGTTCCCGCTGCCTGCTCTCGGAGATCGAGCGGTCGACGAGCGGGGAGCCCTCGGCCACCTTCAGCCGGAAGATCTGCGCCCCTTCGGGGAGGAGGGCGAAGTCCTGCACGTTCGGCCGCTTGACCGCGTTGTACAGGTGATGGGCGACGACCTCCTCCGGGTTCTCCATCACGTTTGCCCCCAGCTTCCGGAAGAAGTCGGCGTGCTCCTTCTTGTTCACCACCGATACGATCGCCGGGATCCCGAGCTCGACCGCGATCGAGACGACCATCAGGTTGACGGCGTCGTCGCTCGTCGTCACGATCAGGGCGTCCGCCCGTTCCGAGCCGGCTTCGCGGAGGGTCTCGGCCGACGTCGCGTCCCCGCTCAGGACGGTGATGTCGTAGCGGTCCTGGATGTAGCGCGCCCGTTCCGGGTTCGATTCGACAACGACGACGTTGTTCTTCTCGTTGACGGCGATCTCGATCAGGCTCGTCCCGATGCTCCCCGCCCCCACGATGATCATGTACATAGACGACTCCCCCGAGCCCGACGATGGTAGCATGGATGGAATCCTAGGTCAATGGTCGACGACCAGCTAGCTCAATCTGGAATGGGATAGCCCGTTGAGGTAAGCCTACCCCGGGACTACAATCCACCGGCCGATGATAAGGAGAGGATTCTCAGTAGCCTGTGCCGTATCGCTAGCGATAACGGCTGTTCTGCTCGGCGGTTGTCTGTTTCGAACGCCGAATCATCCGCCGGCTGCCGTACTAGAAGCCGTCCCCGATGAGGGGTATGCCCCCCTCCCGGTCAGCTTCGACGCCTCGGCCTCCTACGACCCCGATGGCGGCCCGATCACCTACGAGTGGGACTTCGGCGACGGGGGGACGGCAAGCGGAGCGGAGGTGGTCCACACCTATGCGCAAGGGGCGTACACGGCGCGGCTGAGCGTCTTCGACCCGGATGGCCTTTCGGATACGGCAACGGCGGTAATCACCGTCAAATCCGTCCCCGCGGGGTATAGGCTCCACCGCTACGAATGGATCTACGGAGGCGAGATCCAAAGGTGGGACGTATTGGTCACGGAGCACCTGTATCAGACCTACCGCGGCCGGATCAGAATCCCGTTCGTGGACAATTACCAATACGGGGACTACGTTATCGATTCGCTCGACGATCCGACGATCGAGGATCTTGCCGGCGAGCTGTGGGACCGGGTCGGGAAGGATCCGATCGGGTTCGCCGAGTACACCCTTGGCTTCGTCCAAGGGGGGATCCTCTACCGGGAGGACTCGCCTGGGGCGGAGTGGCCGCTCTACCCGCTCGAGACCCTCGTCGATGGGGTCGGCGACTGCGAGGATACGGCGATCCTGTACGTAAGCTTCCTCCGGGCGGAGGGGATACCGTGCAAGCTGGCGTTCGTCGATACCGACGGCGATGCCCTGCCGGATCACACCCTCGCCCTCGTCGAGGTGAGCTCGGCCTACGCCGCAGCGATGACCTGCAGCGGCGGGGAGGGGGTGACCGTCCTCCCGTTCGGGGAGAAGCTCTACGCCGTGGCCGAGACGGCCGTCGGTTCGGGATCCCTCAGGCTCGGCTGCGATCCGTGGGGGCTCTCGTCCGACGATCTGATCGAGGTCTGGTCGTTCTAGGTGGTAGTCGGGTGAAGAGCCGGTTACAGTGACTGCGCAATAAGCATCGGAAAGGAGCGAAGGTGAACGCGTATCTGGTCGATCCCCGGCCGCTTCTCAGGTTCGACTTCGGCCCGAATCACCCGTTCAAGATCGATCGGCTCGGATTGACGTTCGAGCTGATGGAGGCCTACGGCCTGACCGGTAAGGATAAGGGCGTCTCCCTCATCATCCCCCGCGAGGCGAGCGAGGAAGAGGCGAGCTCGTTCCATACCAAGGACTACCTCGAGATACTCCGCCTTGCGGGGAGCGGGATCTGGATATCGAACCTCGCCTCCTACGGCCTCGCTACCCCGGACAACCCGATCTTCCCCGAGGTCTACGGATGGGGGATGCTTGTCGCCGGCGGATCGATCGACGCCGCCCGCTCCCTCCTATCGGGAGGGAGGGTCGCGTTCAACTTCGCAGGCGGGCTCCATCACGCTATGCCCTCCCGTGCCTCCGGGTTCTGCCACATAAACGATCCGGTGTTGGCGATCGAGGCCCTCAGGGCTACCGGCAGGCGCGTCGCCTACCTCGACATCGACGCCCATCACGGCGACGGGGTGCAGAAGGCGTTCTACGCGAGCCCGGACGTCCTGACGATCTCGATCCACCAGTCGGGCTACACGATCTTTCCCGGGAGCGGGTTCGTCGATGAGATCGGAGAGGGGCCGGGTAGGGGCTACTCGGTGAACATCCCCCTCCTCCCCGGCGCCGGGGACGAGGCGTACGCCCTGGCGTTCGATCGGGTTGTCATCCCCCTCCTTCAGGCGTATGCTCCGGACGTCCTTGTTACGCAGCTCGGGGCCGACCCCCTGATCGGGGATGCGGTCGCCGCCCTCCGGTTGAGCATCCATGGGTTCGAGGGATGCGTCAGGAGGATCTCTCGCCTCGATCTCCCATGGCTCGCCCTCGGGGGAGGGGGGTACGACCTCGGGAACGTCGCCCGCGCCTGGACGCTTGCCTGGGGGGTGATGCTCGGCGAGGAGCTCCCGGATCGGATCCCGCTGGAGTGGTCGACGATGGCGGCCTCCCGCGGGATCGCGGTGTCGAGCCTCCGCGGCTTTGGGAAGGTGCCGGCGACACCGGAGCGGGTCATCGTGGAGCTCGAGCGGACGATCGAGGAGATCGAACGGGAGGTCTTCCCGATTGTGATGGAAGGAGGGAGCGAGGGATGAGCACGGTCCGCGAGGCGGAACTGAGGAAGGACGTTCAGGTCTGCCTTCCCGATGGCCGCGCCTTCGTCGCCGAGAGGGGGACGCCCCTTCAGGAGTTCCTCCGGACCGCCTATCCGGGCGAGACCGACCCGCCGGTGGCGGCGATCGTCGAAGGGAAGCTGCGCGAGCTCGCCTGGCCGGTCGATCGCGACGTCGAGGTTGTCCCGATCTTCCTCTCCGATTCGGACGGGATAAGGATCTACAGCCGTAGCCTCTCGTTCCTCCTTGTCGTTGTCGTCGCCGAGCTCTTCCCGCGGGCCCGCGTCTACATCGACTACTCCGTCCCGCACGGCGGTTACTTCTGCCGCGTCGAGGGGCGGAAGCCGTTCACCTCGAAGGAGCTCTCCCGGATCAAGGCGCGGATGACCGAGCTCGTCGAGGAGGATCGCCCGATCCGCCGCCGCCGGTGCACCATCGATGAGGCGGCGGCGATCTTCGCCGACCGCGGGGAGGAGGGGAAGGCGCGGCTGTTCGAGCAGCGGAAGATGGATCACCTCCACCTCTACACCCTGAACGGGGTCTCCGACTACTTCTACGGGTATATGGTCCCCTCGACCGGATACCTGAGGACGTTCGCCCTCGAGCCGTTCGCCGACGGGTTCATCCTCCGCTTCCCCCGCCGCGAGGACCCGACGAAGCTCCTCCCGCCGAAGAAGTTCACCGCCCTCCGCGAGGTGTTCGACGAGTACGGGAGGTGGCTCTCCCTCCTCGGGATGCGGAACGTCGGGGCGCTGAACGATGCGATAAGGAGCGGGCGGATCGAGCAGGTGATCCTCGTCGCCGAGGCCCTGCATGAGAAGAGGGTGGCGGAGATCGCCGACCAGATCCTGGAGCGGCACAAGGGCGGGGTCAGGCTCGTCTTCATCGCCGGACCGTCGGCATCGGGGAAGACGACGTTTTCCAAGCGCCTGGCGATCCAGCTCCTCGCCGGCGGTATCAGGCCGTACCCGCTCACCATGGACGACTACTTCCATCCCCGCTCCTACCTGATCGAGAAGTTCGGGGACGAGGCCGACTTCGACTCGCTCGACTCCCTCGACGTCCCCCGGTTTCAGGAGGATCTCGGTCGCCTGTTCCACGGGGAGGAGGTCACCCTCCCACATTACAACTTCCGCCTCGGGATCCGCGAGGACGGCCCGACCGTCAGGCTGGCGAAGGATCAGGTTCTCGTGATCGAGGGGATCCACGGACTGAACCCGCATCTCCTCGAGGGGGCGCCGACCAGGGACTGCTTTCGGATTTTCGTCAGCGCCCTGACCCAGCTGAACCTCGACATCCACAACCGCGTCTCGACGACCGACACCCGGCTCCTCCGCCGGCTCGTCCGCGACGCCGTCTACCGGGGCTATTCGGCCGAGGAGACGCTCGGGATCTGGGAGGGCGTCCGGAGGGGGGAGAAGCGGAACATATTCCCCTATCAGGAGGAGGCGGATGTGATGTTCAATTCCGCCTTGAGCTACGAGATCGCGGTCTTAAAGCCGCTCGCCGAGCCATACCTCCTCCAGGTGCGGGATCCGAAGCTCAGGGTCGAGGCCGAGCGGCTCCTCGCCTTCCTCTGGTGGTTCGATCCGTATTCGACCGAAAACATCCCGGGCAACTCGATCCTCCGCGAGTTCATCGGAGGCTCGAACTTGCGGGAATTCACCCCGATATCGCCGGAAAACGGGAGGTAGTTATGGACACGAAACGACTGATGGATATCGCGCTCGAGATGGCCGGCCTCGACGAGATCCCGGGAGACAGCGCGATCTACCACGAAGGAGACGGGATAAGGCGCGTCCTGATCGGGATCGACATCAAGGGAGCGGAGGTGAAGCTCGCCCGCGACCTCGGCTACGACGTCGCGATCTCCCACCATCCGATCGGCGGATCGGCCGCCCTCCGCTACCACGAGGTCCTCCTCCGCCACGTCGATCAGATGATCGGGGCCGGGGTCCCGGCCGAGATCGCCCTCTCCGCCCTCGCCGATACGATCGAGGCGCGGCGGATCCTCGCCTCGATGGGAAACTACGATCACTCACCATCGATCGCCCGGCTCCTCGATCTAGCCTACATGAACATCCACACCCCGCTCGACGAGATCGGACGGAGGAGGATGGCCGAGGCGGTCGGCTCGCTCGATGAAGGAAGGACGGTCGCCGATCTGATCGATCACCTCTACACCTCCTTTGACGAGTTCTGCAATGCGATGACGGAGATCGAGGTCCGCCTCGGCAGGAAGGAGAACCGGATCGGCCGGGCGGTCGTCTCCCACGGGGCGGGGACGAACGGCGGATACCCGGTCGCCAAGGCCTACTTCGATCACGGGGTCGACACCGTCATCTACATCCACTGCCGGCCGGAGGATAGCCGAAGGCTCGTCGAGGAGTACGGGGAGGAGAAGAACCTGATCGTGACCGGCCACATCGCGAGCGACTCGATCGGGATCAACCCCTACATCGATCGACTCCGGCAGGAGGGGCTCGAGGTCACGCCGATCAGCGGGATCATCCCGGGTTAATCCTCCCCGTCCCCATCGGTGGGGAGGCGGGGGGAGCGGTCGAGCGGGCTCAGCTCCGGCGGCTCCTCATCGATCGCGCTCAGCTCCTTGAACCGGTTGAGGGAGGGCAGAAGCCTCCGCTCGAGGGATGCGATCGCCCGGTCGTAGGCATCGGATGCCTTGCCGATGTGGATGCCGAGATCGCGGAACGGCTTCAGGACGTTTATGATCCGCTGATACAGCTCCCGACCCTGGTTTGCGATCTCGCGGGCGTTCTCCGCCATCCGGTGCTGCTGCCAGCCGTAGGCGACCGACCGGAGGAGGGCGAGGAGGATGATCGGGGTGGCGACGAGGACCTTCCGGTCGATACCGTACTCGAGGAGGTTTGGGTCCCGCTGGAACGCGGCGGCGAGGGCCGCCTCGCTCGGGACGAACATCACGACCATCTCCGGGGACCGCTCGAATTGGTTCCAGTACTCCTTCCTCCCGAGCTCCTGGATCCTCGCCTGCATCGCCTTGGCGTGCGCCGCCAGCATCTCCGCAGCCCGCTCCTCCGGCCCCTCGACAGCGTCGAAGTAGGCCTTCATCGGCGTCTTGGCGTCGATCGGGAGGATCCCGTCGTTCGGGAGGTGGATGACCGCGTCCGGCCGGCCCTCGTCGGTCGTCACCTGGACGGAGAAGTCGACGTGTTCGGTCATCCCGGCGAGCTCGAGGACGCGGCGGAGCTGAACCTCACCCCAGCGGCCGCGGATCGTCGGCGAGCGGAGGGCCTGGGCGAGGGTGATCGTCGTCTGATGGAGCTGAGACTGGGCCTTTCCGAGCTCGCTTAAGTGCCGCTCGAGGCTCCTATAGGCCCCCTCCCGCTTCTCCTCGAGGGCGCGGATCTGCCCGTCGAGGGCGGATAGCGACTTCTCGAGCGGGGAGACGAGCCCCTTCAGCTCCTCCTTCTGCGTCCCCCAGTCGCTTTTCAGCTGATCGAGGAGGGATGTGAGCTGCTCGCGCGAGCGGGAGAGGAACTGGTCGGCGTTCGAGACGAGCGCCTCGTGCGCCAGGGCGGTGAACGCCTCGCGGAGGGTCTCCTTCGCCGACTCGACCCAGCCGAGCTTCTCCCGCTCGGAGCGGAGCTCCTCGGTCAGCCGGACCTCGGCGAGCCGGAGCCGCTCGTTCTCCTCGCGGAGGGTGGAGAGCTCCTTCTCATCGGTCCGGGGCCGCCGGGAACGGGCAGCGATCGCGCCTATCAGAACGCCGACGAGGAAACCGACAGCGAGCAGCCACCAATCCATATCAACCCTCCCGGAAGATCCGCTCCTATCCTACAGCCCGATCGGCCCTCCGCTCAACCCGGGCTATCCGGGATCGAGGGTGACCTCGCCCGACTCTCCGGTCAGGCCGCGGTGGTAGGACCCCTCCCTCCCCTCGATCAGGAGGAGGGAGTAATCGGGATCGGTAGGCCCCTCCGGCCAGTCCTCGCACCAATCCTCCTCCCAGAGCCTTACCTCTCTGTCAGGATCGCGGACGAGCTGGGCGTTCCCCCGCACGATCGCGTAGTTGAACCGTTGTGTGTCGACGAATAGGAGGCCGACGCGGGGATCGGCTTCGATCTCCTCCACCTTGGCCGATCCGGCCGAGGTGGCGAACCAAAATGAGGTCCCTTCCCGCTCGAGGAGGCGCATCGGCCGGACGTGGGGGAAGCCGTCCTTACCCTTGGTGATCAGGATCGGAAACCCGATCGTATCGACGATCTTCCACAGGGCCTCTTCTGTTCCCGATTTTGGCTCGTTCCTCCGCTTCTCGAGCGGGAGGCTGACCCGGAACACGGAGGCGCGTTCGAGGGAGAACGCGGTGATCGCCCGATCGAGGAACTCGTCGCGGACGGTGAGGACGGGGAGCGCATCGGCGGCAAGGAGTCGGCGGATCGCTCCAGCGTGCCCATCACCGCGAAGCTCCATCCTCCCCACCTCATCGACGAAGGCGACCTCCATCCGTTCGGCGCGCGAGAGGGCCTGACGTGCGAAATCGAGCCCGCTTTCATCGACGAAGAACCGGCCGACCGGGATCCCCGGGGGTTCTAGGGAAGCGAACCGGTGCTCCGCCCCGTTCGAAAGATCGACGATCCTGTACCCGACCGTCTTTCCGCGATCGGTCAACCGCGGAGCGACGATCCCCCCGACCTTGACCCCCCTTCCCTTGAGGGCGGCGGCGAGCCGGAGTGCAGCGGTCGTCTTCCCCGCCCCGATCGGGCCGGTGATGATCACCGGGGATCGCTCCCCATATAGGGATGCGAGGACCGCAGAGAGGAGCTCGGTGGATCGCACGGGTTCGGTTATCTCCTTATCCTCTTTGTTCCCGTTCAAAGAAGGCCGGTTTGCGCGTTGAACTCCTCGATCAGCCGGTCGATCTCCGGGACGAGGGCGTGGATCCGGTCCCAGTAGCCGGGAAAGTCGTACCACTGGGCGTCGAGCTCCTCGGCCGATTTACCCATCTGCTCGATCCAGGTGTAGTACTTCAGGTTGTGGATCCTCCTCCGGTCCCAATAGCCGAGCTCGGCCATCCAATCGGTCGTTATCCCCTGCAGATGGCGGTGGTAATCGATCGCCGCGTCGATCTTCGAATAAGGTCCGTATTTCTCCTCCAGTTCCTTGAGCCGCGACCCATAGAGCTCCATCGAGTCGGTGAAGACCGTGAGGACGACGTCGTTCTCGTCGAGCTCGTAGAACTTGGCGAACTTGATCGCGCCGAGGAGGTTCCCCACACTCGAGATTCCGAGGAGGTCGAGCTTCTCGATGAAGTCGTCCGGCACACCTTGCTTGCTCAGATACTCGTGCCCGGCCGGCTCGTTGAACAGGCGGATCAGGCTCATCGTGTCCTCGTCGTCGATCGCGATCACCATATCGGTGTTGCGCACGTTGTGGATCCACGGGACGTGCTTGTCCCCGATCCCCTCGATCCTATGTCCGCCGAATCCGTTCAGAAGGAGGGTCGGGCACTGTTTCGCCTCCCCGACCGCGATCTTGCTCGTCGGGTAGACCTCCTTCAGGTAGTCACCGCAGCCGAGGGTCCCGGAGGAGCCGCTCGTCAGGACGACCCCGGCGTAGTCCCCGTCCTCCCCGAGCTCCTTTCGGAGCACCTCCTCCATCGCACGCCCGGTGACGTCGTAGTGCCAGAGGTGGTTTCCGAACTCGTCGAACTGGTTGAAGGTCATGATGTTGTCCCGGGTCGCCTGAAGCTCCTTGCACTTCTGGAATATCTCCCACACGTTCGACTCGCACCCGGGTGTGGCGATCACCTCGCCGGCGACCTTGGCCAGCCACTCGAACCGCTCGCGCGACATCTCCTCGGGGAGGATGGCGATCGACTTGCAGGCGAGGAGGTTGGCGTCGTACGCCCCGCCGCGGCAGTAGTTCCCGGTCGACGGCCAGACCGCCTTGTGGAACGTCGGGTCGAACTGCCCGGTGACAAGGCGCGGGACCAAACATCCGAACGTCGCCCCCACCTTGTGTGCCCCGGTCGGGAACCACTTCCCGACGAGGGATATGATCCGCGCCCGGACCCCTGTCAGCTCGTGCGGGATCTCGAGGTAATTCACCCCGTCGAACCCGCCTCCGTCCTTCACCGGCTCGTTCTTCCACGTGATCCGGAACAGGTTCAGCGGGTGAAGGTCCCACAGCCCGACCTCCTTCAGCCGGTCCTTTACCGGCTGGGGGATCTTCTCCGGGTCCTTCATCTGGGCAAACGTGGGGACGATGATCCCCCGCTCCCGCGCCCGCTGCGCCGTCCGTTCCAACTGCTCTTCGTTGATCGTAAGGTCGATCATCTCATCCTCCCTGATCGGGTTTCCGTTGTGCGCCGCGTCCCGTAATGCTATCATGCAGTCTGACCGGTTTGCAAGATGCGCGTAGCAAAGGGGGTTGAGGCCGATGCACGAGCTTGTGATCAGGGGAGGGACGCTTGTCACCCCGCTTTCGACCCGGTCGGCCGACATCGGGATCGACGGGGGGAGGATCGTTGCGATCGGGGAGGGGCTCTCCGGGAGGGAGGAGATCGACGCCTCCGGGATGCTCGTCCTCCCCGGGGTGATCGACGCCCATACCCACATGGCCCTCCCGGTAGCCGGTACCCGTTCGAGCGACGACTTCCACACCGGCACGATCGCCGCTGCCGCCGGCGGGGTGACGACGATCGTCGATTTTACCGTCGGGAGGAGGGAGACGACGATCCCCGCGGAGATCGAATCGCGCCTGAAGGACGCACGGCCGGCGGTGGTCGATTACGCGTTCCACGCCGAGGTGATCGGCTGGGGGCCGGGGCGCGATGAGGAGTTCTCAGCCGCGATCGAGCTCGGGGTGGTGAGCTTCAAGTTCTACACGGCGTACGAATCCTCCGGCCGGCGGACCCCTCCGCATATCATGAGGGAGGCGTTCGCCGCCATCGGCCGGCTCGGGGGGACGGCCCTCGTCCACGCCGAGGATGAAGGGCTGATAGAGTCGATCGCAGCGCGGCTCACCCCCGAGGATCTCTCCCGGATGGCGACCCTCGCCGTCGCCCGGCCGCCGCTCTGCGAGGAGGCGGCGATATCGCAGGTCTCCCGGATCGCACGGGAGACCGGCTGCCCGGTCCACATCGTCCACGTCAGCTCGGCCCTCGGGCTATCGGCCGTCCGGGATGCCAAGCGAAGCGGGATCGACCTCACCGCCGAGACCTGCCCGCAGTACCTCCTTCTGACCCGCGCTGTCTACGATCGCGAGGATGGATATCTCTTCTCTGCTGTCCCTCCCCTCCGCGACGAGGCCGACAGGTCCGCGCTGTGGGAGGGGCTGAGGATGCGGGACATAGATCTTATCGCCACCGATCACTGCCCGTTCACCAGGGAGCAGAAGGCCTGGCGTGGCTCGTTCCTCGAGCTTCCCTACGGCCTCCCCGGCGTCGAGACCCTCCTTCCTCTCGTCTACTCGGAGGGGGTAGGAAGGGGGATCCTCGGCCTCACCGACCTTCCCCGGCTTCTGAGCGAGGCCCCGGCGCAGATCTACGGACTATATCCACGGAAGGGTGCCCTCGAGCCCGGTTCTGACGCCGACATCGTGATCTTCGATCCCGACTTCAAGTGGCGGATATCGGCCGAGGGACTCCATATGAAGACCGACTTCTCCCCCTACGAGGGGATGGAGGTCACCGGGAAAGTCCTAGCGACGGTCTCCCGCGGGGATGTGATCTACCGCGACGGGGAGATGAACGCCGAACCGGGCCGAGGGGAGTACCTCCGGGCGGAGCCCCGGTTGCAGGGACGAGACTAGTAAAGCTATCATACAGCCTGACCGCTAGTGAGAGGAGGCTCGATGCCGTTTGAGAAGGTTCGGCCGCGGAAGGTGTCGGCGATAGCCGCTGAGCAGATCGTCGCTGCGATCAACCGAGGGGACTATCCGGTCGGGAGCAAGCTCCCGTCGGAGTTCGAGCTCGCTGAGCAGATGGGGGTCAGCCGGCCCTCGATCCGTGAGGCCCTCTCGGCTCTCGAGGCGATGTCGATCATCGAGTCGCGGCCCGGGAGCGGTAACTACGTCCTCCGGATGCCCGGCCCGCTCGACGGGAGCAACGCCGCTCACCTGATCGAGAGCGAGGCCGGCTGCCTCGAGGTGATGGAGGCGCGGGAGGCGCTCGAACCGCCGGTGGCGGCGCTGGTGGCGAAGTCAGGCTCGCCGGAGGGGATCGGGAAGCTGCGCGAGACGATAAAGGAGATGCGGAAGCACGCGGCCGCGGACGACTTCGACGCCTACTTCGAGGCGGACAAGGCGTTCCACTCCGCCCTTGCTGAGGCGACCGGGAACCAGCTCGTCACCGCCGCCCTCGCCCCGCTGATCAACACGATGGACCAGAAGGTGTACCGGGAGTTCACGCGGCATTACTACCTGAAGAACGTCGACGACCTCGAGGGGGTCGTCGACCTTCACGGCGACATATTGACCGCGATCGAGAACGGGGATGAGAAGACCGCGTTCGCCAAGATGGTCGAGCATTGGACCAGGATGCGCGAGATCTGGGAGGCGTGAATCGGGATCGTCCGACAGGCGATATAGCTTGAAAATCAACAAGAGAAAGGTGATTGGATGGAAGAGAAGAAGGTAGTGGTGATCGCCCTCGGGGGGAACGCCATCCTCCAGCCGGGGCAGAAGGGGACGTTCGAGGAGCAGATGAAGAACGTCGAGACCACCTGCAAACAGCTGACGCAGATGGTCCTCTCGGGGAAGTACAAGATCGTTATCACCCACGGGAACGGCCCGCAGGTCGGGAACATCCTCCTCCAGAACGAGACGGCGAAGGGCGTCGCCGCCCCGATGCCGCTCTACGTCTGCGGTGCCGAGTCGCAGGGGCTGATCGGGTACATGATCCAGCAGTCGCTCCACAACCTCCTCCAGGACGTGGGGAAGGGTGATATCCCGGTCGCGACCGTCGTGACTCAGGTTGTGGTCGATAAGAACGACCCGGCATTCCAGAACCCGACCAAGCCGGTCGGCCCGTTCTACTCCAAGGAGGAGGCGAAGCGCCTAGCCGACGAGAAAGGCTACCACGTCAAGGAGGACGCCGGCCGCGGCTGGCGAAGGGTCGTCCCCTCACCCGATCCACTCGAGATATTCGAGAAGGAGGCGATCCGCCAGCTGATCGCCGCCCGCTCGATCGTCATCGCCTCCGGAGGAGGCGGGATCCCGGTCGTCAAGAAGGACGGGAAGCTCGAAGGGGTCGATGCGGTGATCGACAAGGACCTCGCCGGCGAG
>Ga0190334_1000492_pt1 | contig 19738 bp, 23 predicted proteins | sample 48720478_MG_FD_161270 | JGI IMG/M metagenome (GOLD analysis project Ga0190334, IMG submission 161270) | Hydrothermal vent sediment bacterial communities from Southern Trench, Guaymas Basin, Mexico - 4872-04-7-8_MG | ecosystem: Environmental > Aquatic > Marine > Hydrothermal vents > Sediment ...
CGCCAGTAGTTAACACTAACCCCTCTGAATAGTTTTAGGAAGCTTGCACTACCCACAATATAAATAAAAGATGCAATGCCTGCGAGTAATCCTGAAGCTAACAAAATAAGAATATAATCCTCCAAAACCTTTTCTAGAGTTCTTTTATTAATATCCTTAAACTCCTTGTCAGGATTAGACAAGGTTCTAAATGCTTGGCTTATTGCTGTTCTTAAACTCATAGTATGATACCCTCTTCTGATTATTTATATTTAAATAACCTCCATTACTTATTTAAATATTTTGACAAACTTTTAAACTTTTTTGTACACACATACTTTTATTACAGGTGTATTATTTATTCCAAATATTCTTTTGATGCTTATTAAAAACCTCTTTTATATTGATTATGTAAAATATCATTATGGTCAACCAAAAAGGAAACATGAAGAATAATGCGATTATATGCCCTAAGTCAATTCTTTTATCATACTTTATGATTGCAATTAGATATAACGGGTAGACAAGGAGGCTCGCACTGAGACTTATCAGAGCAATTATTGTAAGTGGGCTTGTCCCTGTTATAATGCGTATGAACCACTTGATTATCCCAATAATTGAGAACCATTCAAAAAAGAACCTAATAACAGGAAGACTAATCCAAACCCCTTTTGATACAAAATAGGTTATATAACCACTGATTAAGTTATATATGGTTATTATCCCCATTATAAGTGCTTGTAAGTACCAAAATAGGGCGAGGGGCAAGGTATATATCTGCATAAAAGTATGGTTTAGTCTAAGATGTCTTTTCAGTATATTTATCCACCCTTTTGAGAAACGGGTTCTTTGCCTTATGAACCCCTTTATATCCACAGGCATATTGGTTTCTGATATACTTTTCTCTGCGCATTCCACTTTATAACCTGCTTTTATGAGTCTAACAGCAACATCAACATCCTCTGAATAACCTTTCGTTTCAAACCCATTGATTTCTTTAAGACACTTCTTTTTGTACACACTCAAAGGGCCTGGAGCAACAATATTCACATTAACCTTTGAGAATAAGCCACGCAACAAAGAATTATAGAGTTGTTCTATATGCAGCCATATACCTAGAAAAGTGTTCTTGTTCTTTACTTTTACAGTTGAGCACACTGCAGCAACATCTTTGGGTTTAATATATTTTATAGCCTCAATAAGCGCATTCTTATGTATTATGCTGTCTCCATCTACAATAGCTATTAACTCACCTTTTGCAATTGATAACGCCTTATTTATCGACTTGGATTTTCCTCTATGCTTTGTTCTGATAATCCTTATTGGGAACTGCTTAGCTATCTGATAGGTTTTATCCTTGCTTCCATCATCTACCAGTATTATTTCCTTTTTTCCATCAAAATCAGCTTTCATCACAGATTTAATTGTCTGAGCAATGTATCTTTCCTCATTATGAGCAGGGATGATTATTGTTATACTTGAAAATTTTTTTCGTGAAACAACCACTTTTTTTCTTTTAAAAAGAAGCAGATAATAATAAGACAGAATTATTAATAGGAAGAGGGATGTGATTATTGTTGTTGCAATTGCTTGAATCATCTTTTACTGAAGCCATCATTACCTTGTTTAGGCGTACATACCCAAGAAGTCTTCTTTCCAAATAAATATTTATTTTTTAGGAATATTGCTCTGAACAGGGCAACACTGTTAGCAAATGCTAGTACTATGCTTATTGAGAATGCAGCCAGCAAGAGTTTTGGGAATTCATCTATTCTTTTCTGTTTATAAAGGGTCATCGCTGCCAATATTAAGAATCCTGTTGTATAAGAGAATTTTATCACTAGCTCAAAAAGGTCTGAAATATTAAAAAGCTGAGGCCCCCCAAGGAACCAGCCACACAACCCTGCTAAGGTCATAATTATTATTATAGGAAAAATAATGTTTCCCATTGTCATAAAGGTTATCATTAACCTCTGTCTTAATTTCAAGCCTTTCTCATATATTATTTTTTTAGCGTGGTCAAAGAATGCTCTTGCGTTTCCAAAGGTCCATCTCATTTGTTGTTTTAAGAAGTCTTCTAATGTAACCGGGACTTCACTTGGAGTTTCAAACTTTAAGTAAACAGTTCTATAACCCTTACTCAGAATCTTAACACTAACATCTGTGTCTTCTGTTACACTACCCTTGTTCCAACCCCCAACCTCTTCTATTACTTTTTTTCTAATAGCTCCTGCTGTTCCACAAAAAAATACTGTATTTATCTTGTTATTAATTGGCATAATAATTGTATGATGAATCATTAGTAAATATGCTGCGAATCTTGATATTAGGTTAACATTCTTATTTAAGAAACCCTGCCTTGCTTGCACCACTGCAACTTTAGGGTCTTCAAAAGGGGCAATAATTTTTTTCAGAAAATTCTTGTGTGGTAGGAAATCTGCGTCAAATATCACTATTATTTCTCCTTTTACATAAGGCATTGCATTTTGTAATGCACCGGGCTTATATCCTACTCTGTTTTTTCTATGAATATATTTTATGAAACCAGGCTTGTATCTTACAAATTTTTTTAAGAGTTTACTGGTTTTTAAATCTGTGCTGTCATCAACAATCATTATTTCATACTTGTCTTTTGGATAATTGAAGTTTATACATCTTTCAACGCATTTTACAGCTACAGGGTCATTAAAGCAAGGAATCTGAACAGTAACAAAAGGATATTCCTTCATGGATTTTATCCTTTGCTTCTTTTCTTTTATAGACCTGTCCATGAATAAGTTCAGGATAGCCACTAGTAAGAACAAGATGGAAAAGAAGACCACTGGTAATAATGCTAGGTTATATATAGCCAATGATATTTCTTGCGGTGTCATCTTCTTTTGACTCATCAAAATTAAGTATTTAAATTAAACTCCTATTCTTATCTCTATTAAATTCCTATTTTTATCTCTTTTAATCTTATAGTCCTGTTTATTCGTGATATGCTTGGATTCCCATACAGGACTGTATTGTCTCTTCCATCAATACCTATCTGTATGCTAGGACCTTGTATTCTGAACATCATAGTCTCAATCATATCCTCTTGGATGACTCTAAAAGAGCTTTTATTCATGCATTCCTCAAAGTCTTTAATAGGTATTGCAAAAGTATCTGCGAGCAGGCTGATATTCTGCTCAGTAGTGTTGAATAGTGCTTTATGAAATTTTTCAGTAGCTCTGCCGTATAGCTTAGTATAACACTGAACCGCTTGTGCATATATAAATCTACCTTTTTTTCTATTAAATTCATCTTGGGTTACATAATATTTATAATACAGTTTTGCATATCCAGGGTCCACATATAACTTTTTTATTTCCGGCACCTTCTCATAATAGAACTTTTTACCTACGCCTGATTTGAAATCAATAACAACCACGAGAGTGATTGAAGCATTTTCTTTTCCTAAATAATACCTATTACTAAGCAGAGGATTATTAAGTACAAAGAACGAGTACATGTTCCTGAAATCTTTATTATCATAATCTTCTTTAAAAACCTGGTTTCTATTATACTCCATTCTTAACGCAATAACATAGTATATGATTGAGGCCAATACAAATATGATTATTATCATACTAATTGTTGTTTTCTTCATCCTTTACCCAACACGTTCTCTTTTAGGTTAAGTAATATTTCATTAGCAGTGAATAATTTTCCTTGTAGAACTTTATCATTAACTATGATAGCAGGCACTTCTTTTATCTGGTAGTATTCTTTTACCAAGTCCAAGGCTGATTCTGGATAATTAAAGTCAAGAGTGAATACAATCACTGTTTTATTCATGATTAATAAGGCATTCTTTAACTGGTCAAGGGCTTCTCCTTGTTTTACACAATTTTCACAATCTATTGAATAAAAATAAAGTATAGGTATGACATCTGTATCACAGTGCTTATAATTCTTGTTTGAAATAATCCATGCTCTTAGTGACAACCGGGTATATTTTTGTTTTAAATCCAAGTATTCATCTGAAAGGCTTCTTCCTCTCTCATACTGCTCAAGTCTTGCAGGCAATAAATCCCAAAAGTACTTCAGATTCTGTTTAAGATGAGAAAAGTATATGTCTGAGAACTTACACGTATTATTTTCATCCAAGTTGCTTATAAACCTCTCCTGGATTTGAATGCTCTGAAGATCAGAATCCAACCGCTTTACATAATTTACAAGAAAGGAGATGTCCTGCTCTGTTTTTTTCTCAATGTATTTGCTAAAACTCAGCCCGCTGAGCAGGCCTGCCGTGTATAATATAAGCGAGAGAATTACTACTAATACAATAATAGTTCTCTTAGGTAAGACTGGCTTATTTTTTCTCATCTTATATTTACTAAGTCTCCTATGGTGAGCTCATCAGACGATTTATCCATTCTGCTTTGCAGAGTATCTGCTTCTAATTCTAACTCCTTAACAAGGCTTATCTTAAGGAACTTCTCAAGCTTCCTAGCTAAGCTAATGCTTGGCTTTATACGACCAGACTCAAGCTTATGAATAACACTCTCCTTCTCAGCAATTCTCTTAGCAAGCTCTTTCTGTTTCAGACCCATTTTTTCTCTTGCATTCTTAATAAGTCCTGAATAGTCAGGGGTGATAATCTGCAGAGTAGTGGTTTCCTTCTTAGCCTTAATCTTTGCTTCTCTAATCCTTTTTTCTTTTTTTCTATTTTTCTTTACAGGCTCTTCTTGCTTAAGCCTAGCAATGATTCTGCCATAAGAAGAGCACTTCTCACACACATTCAGTCTGGTGCCTTCTATCTCAATCCTATAAACAACCTCAGGAGAAGAACAGATATCACACATTTAAGACCACCCTGTTTGGTTCTTCCAGTATTTTCTTGTTTAAAAATATTAATTAAATATTGTATATAAAAGTATTGGTTATCTCTTATCAAATATTCATTATTTCTTATCCTCTTATCTCCTATCTATTATCATGACATCATACCTCTGCTTCCCAGCCCAGAGATTATCTTCCTTAACAAGCCTGAACACTGGTGTAATCATTTCTTTTAATAAGCTCGTATTCTCTGTTAGTAAGACCATCCTCCCTGCTTTTTTCATAACAAACTCTGCCTGGTAGAATAATTCTTTGTAGAGCTTTCTCATAACTGACTCTGAGGCGTGCTTGCTAGGGCAGGGAATCCTTGAAGCAATAATATTAACACTCTCCTTATCAAGCTTGGTATCAAGCCACCCAACGTCCATCTTGGAGAAACTAATAATCTTATCAACCCCTGCAAGCTTTGAGTTCTTCTTAGCAGCCTCAACATTCCTTAGCAACGGGTCTAATCCAAGAATGTTTAGCTTCTTAGGTTTGCTCTTCAAATCAAGCTTTTTAAAGAAGCCTTCCCAATCCTTCTTTCTAAATGGTTTTAGCTTTTTAAAAACAAAATCCTTTGAATAATAATTAATGCTTAAGCCAGATGCATAAAGCGCTGCTTCTATACATACAAGACCGGATTTACAAAAAACATCCACAAACTCCTTTTTAGGAGTATAATTACTTAGCCTTACAAGAGCATAAGCAAGATTAGCATTAATTATTCCCGGAGCACTAAAGATTCTGTACTGCCTCTTACTAAGGTCTCGTCCGATTAAGTCAATACCAACATAAGCCTTGTTATTATTTATGAACACATAAATAATAGTATCTGGTGTTTCCATACTGACTCTAGGTATAAAACCAAGTTCTTTTTTTACTTTTAGAATTATTCTTTCTCCAAGCTTCTCTTCTACGGTCTGGCTTCCGAATTTATGCTCTCCAATTCTCTTACACTCAACCTTAAAACAAGTGTTCTTATCAAACCAATCCTTTAACCTGACTTTTTTCATAGCACTCCCGGACTTTGATAACAAGTCATGAGATTCTTTAAACTCAAAGTCCTCAAATAATAATAGGACACGCTTAACACTCTGGGCGAAATAACAGAATTTAAACAAATCATCATAATTCTTACAGTTGAAAATAACCACACATTCCCTTACCTTACCTTTTACCTTTATGAGTTCATCTAACTCTAACAAAGCAATCTTTTCAAGTCCTTTATCAGTTATAGTACATGCTTTAATCATTTTAAGAGTCAGTAAACTTGTTGCTTATAAAAAGTTTGTTAGGAAAGCTTTATAAATTTAATATGATTCTTAACTTTCTAATGGCAAAAAAAGTTTTTATAACTGGCATTACAGGGCAGGATGGTTCATACTTAGCTGAATTATTATTAGATAAGGGTTATGAGGTTCATGGTCTTGTAAGAAGAGTGGCTTTAGAAGACCCCTCTCATAGGCTAAGCAGAATAAACCATATTAAAGATAACTTAATTTTACATCCAGGGGAACTTGAGAGTTATTCTCGTTTAATAGAACTTTTTGAAACTATTAAACCAGATGAGTGCTATCATCTGGCTGCTCAGAGTTTTGTTCATGAATCATTTGATGATAGTTTTTCAATCTTTGAAATAAATGTTAAAGGAACATACCATGTTCTGTCTTCACTCCTTCATAAAGCTCCTGATTGTAAATTTTATTATGCAGCCTCTTCCGAAATGTTTGGTAAAGTTACAGAAGTACCCCAAAAAGAAATAACCCGGTTTCATCCAAGAAGCCCTTATGGTATTTCTAAAGTAGCAGGTTATTGGGCTACTGTAAATTATCGGGAAAAAGACGGGCTTTATGCGTGTAACGGAATCTTATTTAATCATGAATCCCCGCGAAGAGGATTTGAATTTGTTACAAGAAAAATATCAAACGGAATTGCAGAGATTAAGCATGGATTAAAGAATGTTTTAGCGCTTGGAAACCTTGATGCAAAAAGGGATTGGGGTTTTGCAAGTGATTATGTAAGAGCAATGTGGTTAATGCTTCAACAGGATAAACCAGATGATTATGTAGTTGCAACAGGCGAGACTCACTCTGTTAAAGAGTTTGTGGATTTAGCCTTTAAATATGTGGGCTTAGAATATAAAATTATTGATTTACATGAATCCTCAGTAGAAGAAGCAGATGAAAAAGTAAAAGGGTTAAGAAAACAAAAAGGCGAAGTGTTTGTTGTGCAACATCCAAGGTTTTATAGACCAGCAGAAGTAGACTTATTATTAGGTGATGCTAGCAAAGCAAGAAAAGAATTAGGTTGGGAACCAAAGGTTTCTTTTGAAGAACTGGTTACAATGATGGTGGAACACGATCTAAAACAGTTATCTTCCTAGTCCTATCTTATCTAAGGTATAATCTTCTAGAAGTCTGCTCTTCTTGTTAATACTCTTAAAGTATCTTTCTCCTAATAATAGGCCTGCTACTCTTTCATACTCCTTGCTAGCCCTGGTCCTTGGATGACTATAAGTTACTGGATGCTTTTGCTTAAGGGCTTTCCGCACATTCTTATCATAAGGTATTATTCCAATAACAGGAAAGGCAAGGAGTTTTTCTACCTCATCAATTCTTAGCTCGTGCTTATCTTCTCCAACCTTACTTACTATAACTCCAAGTATAGTCTTACCAAGCTCTTGTGCTACTTGTATTGCCTTCTGAGCATCAAGCACAGCGCTCAGCTCAGGATTAGTGATTATAAGAACCTCATCACATGCTTCTATAGCAGTAATAGCTTCTCTGGTGAGACCAGCACCACTATCAATAATAATAATATCAATATCAGCTTCTCTTTCTAAGTCTCTGAGCACACCCTTTAACTTATCATATCTTAGTCTTCTTAAATCATGCACTGTGCTTATGCTCGGCAGAATCCTAAGACCTGATTCGTGTGTGTAGATTGCTTCTTTCAGAGAAGCCTCATTCTTTAATACGTTTATCAAGGTCTTCCTTAGAATAGGCGCGCCTAGGCGAATACTAATATTAGGAGTGCTGAGATTAGCATCAACCAGCAAGGTCTTCCTGTGTTTGCCCATAACATGAGCTAGACTAATCGCACTAGTTGTTTTTCCTACTCCTCCTTTACCACTAGCAATACAGATGTAACGTGACAAAAAAAACACCCCTTTTTTTTATTGTTAAGTAAACACTTATTCATTAATTTTTCCATCAACCCACTCATAAAATTCCTTTATCATACCATAGTACTCTGTTGCCTTGTCAATGTCAAGGATAACCTCTTTTTCATCAATAGTGGTTCTTAGGGTTACGTGTCTCCTGAACTCCTGTTCTTTTTTAGGTATTGATTTACTTATTTTTCTCAGCAAAAAGTAGAGCTCCATATTCTTCTGCACAACATCATCCTTAAAGAGATCCTTTATAAGATTGCCTCTTTCCAAAGGAGTATTTGGGATGTATTCTTCTTTTATAAGCTTCTTTTCAACAGCATACTTTAATAAGCAGTTTATCAGGCAGTTATAAGCATCTATCATCCTGCTAATAGTATTCATTAGCACATCAACTGTTCTTGTATACTTCAGGCTTACATATATCTGGTGATCCACTCTTTTAAGCTCATCCCTTGCTTCTTGTAAAGATTCCTTCATGTTTACTCACAATCTTATTTATATTATCCACAAAGACCTTGGTCTCAAAGATGTACTTCTTCACAAGATTAATATCAATTGTTTTCAGACTATAACTTGGAGAGCATATAACAAACTTGTCCTTTCTAGCAAACTCAACAGGACTCTTCTTATGCTCTGATAATATGGTCTTCACATCCCTAACTAGCTTTGTATAAGCCGAGCTGAGATTATGCCTTGGTATCATCTTATTATTAAAGATTTCGAATCTTGAAGAAAAAGTATTATGATAAGGAGGTATCCTCTTGAAGAGCCTCTCGTACTGTAACAAGGCGCTTATACCATAGTCAAGGCTTGCAAAGATGTTCTCAATAATAGCCAGTAATAACTTAGGATCCTTTACTAAGGGATACGTCATGAAGAGCATGTGATCAGCTACTTTTATCTTTTGTAAAGCCTTATCCCTCAGAACCTGAAACTCCTCCATATTACCTCACATATACCCTTAAATGATAAGGAAAGAAAGTATATAAATCTTTGCGTATTTAATATTTTTTATAATATTCACAAATAATAACTATTAATAAGTAGTAAAATAATCAAAAGGTTTATAAACACTAGTTTTTTATATGCTCTAAAATGACAATAAATTATATGGGTTTAGCAGCAATAATCATTAATAGCTCGCTTTATGTTGCTCAAAACAGAACATCTCAAATAAAAAAAGAATTTGAAAAAGCAAGATATAATATATCAAAAAAAGAACCTAACTTAGATGCTATTGTACAAACATCAAACTTAGGAGATATTGAGATTAAAATCATACAAACTTCAAGTGGAAAGTTTGATTTAGACGAGATTAATTATGATTCTAAACTCAGATTACTGGGAAAAAGGAATGTATATAACTGCAGTACCCCTATTACGCCAGCAGCCTTAAAATCACCATTAAAATATAAGATTTCTTCAAGGAACAAAAATACAAACATACGAATTTTTCTTAAATATGCACTTATTAATGGCAGTGTAAGGGTAAATATTGGCCCTGATAAACAAGGTATTTACCAGGCTAAAAAAGTGACTATATATGATAGTTATGGAAAGGTATTCCATTCTTTTGTTCCAACTCCTAGAAAGCCAAAGCCTGCTGCACCTATCTTACCAGCCCAAACAAAAACCAGCACTTCAATTGTAAAACCTTCGCCTTAAAGGTCAGATTTTCTATATTTATTAGAATTTCTTCGGTTTTTCTCTAAGAGGATATTTTAATGAGTTATGTCTTACTGATTCTATAAACATATAATTTAAGCCAAGGTGAAAAAATGACTATAAAACTAAAAAATCTTGTTAAAAAGCCAACTCTTGATTATATATTAACCAGAGACAAATCTATTCTTGACAAAGCAGAAGAAGAATATGCAAAATCAAACCAAAGCGAAGAAAATTTTTTTAAAATAATACGTGAATATGGAGCTATATTGGTTTATGAACCATTTGAAAAAACCCTAAAAAAGAAAGACAGAAAATATTTCAACCATCTAAAAAAGGAACTAAAAGAAAAAAAAGAAAATGCAGAAGTGGATATAGATTACTTAGAAAAAATAATCCCTTTTATGAAGACAATAAATATTATGACAGGGGTTTATAATAAAGAATATAGTCTTGATGACAAAGAAGTGTTGGAGTTTGAAGCCATGATACAAACAGGCAAAAACAAACCAATAATAATAAAAGAAAAAATTACTATACTTCCTTACAATTTAAGAATGAATAAAGCAATCAACCCTTCAGCTTAAGAATAGCTTTTGCCAGGTCTCCTTTACACTCCTCAATAGCATCCTTTGCTTCCTCTTCACCAACCCCTGTTTGCTCTATTACAGTCTTAACATCCTCCTCACTAATCTCAGGAGTTGAGTCAAGCTCTCTAACCTCCTCCTCACCAACAACCTGGTAAGTCTTCTGACCCATCATATTAACCTTGCTTACACTAGGATTAGAAATAATAATCTCCTTATCTTCCAAACGGATAATAACCTCTTTCGCAGGTATCTCCTCTTGCTGGATGCCAAGCCTTTTCATAGCCTGCTTCATTTTCCTAGGGTTCATGCCAGGAATCATTCTTCTAAAACCCCTCTTTAAAACCAAGCTCCTCCTTGTAGATGAAGAATAAGGATTATGATAATAACTAATACGACTAGTATTATCACATGCTCTGGCTTAAACTCTATCTTGGACTTATAATCATCAAAATATCTTGTTATGCCTGCTCCTGAGCTAGGCATCTGAATCTTATCCTTTCTTGCCATGGCTTACAGGAATAAAAAGGTGTTTAAAAAGGTTATTGTTGTGGTGGGTTAAAACTGTTTTTTGTTTTATACCTCTTGCTTTTAGTAAAGCTTTTGCACGTTAGTAGAAAAGGTTTGAGGTAGAGTAGTTATAAGCCGCCTTCTGTCAACCCCCACGCCTCTGCATGGGCGGGTTGTGCTTAACATTCTACTAAGCGTCTCAAAGGACTTGCACCAGTGAGGACTCGCCGTTTCACCCATTCCTAAGAGTCATAGGTCTGGTCGTTAGCTCACACCTGTCACCAGAGTGCTTCTGAACCATCATTCCTAGGCTTAGGTGGTCTCGTTTCTGAGCCGTTGCCCTGGCTTTCACCAGCTATCTCCCGATAGTCACCCTTTCATTGGTGGGCGGACTTTCCTAAGCAGAACCAGCAAGGACAAGTCCTTGAAGACTCACTCCCTGATAGGTCCTACCTGCTGTTAAGCCACTACCCTACCTCTAGAGGAAAGAGAGGTTTTATGGGTTTAAAAAGGTTTTGTTTATGTCTGAGACGAGCCCAAAACTATATCCTTTAGGTTATTGATATGGGCTCGTCTCTGAGCACGCAGAAAAGCATCGCTTTTCTGGTGCAAGAAATCCTTTTTAAGGATTTCTTTGCATCCTAAAAATAGGTCCATATATGCAAGTATCCGGTCAAACTCAACCCTTTAAGGTTGAGTAGGACACTTGCGACCTATTTTTATGATTTATGATAAGAGAGTTTATCAGAAAACAAAGAAATTAACTCCTTAATTCGAACCATTTGTTAATTCTTCTGATAATTTTGTAATTTCTCCGGTTTTTCTTTGGGAGGTTATATTAATAACCTAGAATATCATGTTTTCTATGAAAGCAAAAGACATGCTTGATGATAAACTTATTAAAATATTGTCATCAAACTCAAAATCAAAGGATAAGAACAACCCTATTCAAGAAGTGTTAGCTCCTTTTGAAGCTTTGGATGAAGAAGAGATCTCAGAATCAGATGATACTCTTACTAAACTACTTTATCTTGGTTTCATGCTTGAATACCTAGAATTCAAAGATAAAAAATTTTATGATTCACTCGAAAAAAATTTCAAGGAAAACAAGAGAGAAGCAGATATAAACATTTATGAATTAGAGAAAAAATTCCCAGTTATAAAAAAACTGAATGAAGCTTTTTCTGTTTATAAGACAAATACGTATAAGAAAGGTTAATTTTTCTGCGTCTATAGTAACATTTAAATACTAATAATCTTAAGAATAAGAATAAGAATTTAAGACTATAAAAAATGGAGGTGATAGGTTATGAGTAAGAAAGCCCAAGGACTCAGCATGAATGTTATTATAATAGCAGCAATAGCCCTCCTAGTGCTTATTATACTAGCAGTGCTTATACTAAGAGCAGGCAAGCAAGTAACAGACCAAACAGCTTGTGAAGGTGTTGGAGGAAAATGTTATGATGTAAATAGCTGTGAAGAATTAGGACCACTATACGGTCATAGAATGGTTGAATGCCCAGAGGATAAGGTGTGTTGTGTTCGATTAGGAGGAGAAGAGGAGCCTTAAGATGAGACTCTTAAAGAATAAGCATGGAGTAGAACTTACTATGCAGACCATAATCATTGCAGTGCTAGTCATAATAGTGCTGATAGTGCTGGTACTTATCTTCAGTAAGTCTGTAAGGAACTTCTTTTTAGGAACGTCTGGGTGTGCTAGTAAGGGTGGAGAATGTATGTTAGAGTGCCCTGAGGGATGGACTAATTACTTTGCTGGTAATCCTGACTGTGATACTAAGGAGATTTGCTGTATGAAAGAAGAAAAAATACTTGGCACAGAGAAGATTAAGTAGTGCTTAGTCTAGGGTCAAGAATGCTTTTTAGAATTAAGAGCAAAAAAGGAGATGGAGTTTTCTGGAAGATAGCAGAGATAGCAATCGCAATTGCAGTTATCATAATCCTCTTCTTAGTCTTAAGAGGACAGTTCACTAATTTTATTAAGGGCTTGAATAGCTGTGAAGCTAAAGGGGGGGAATGCTTTAGTTCTTGCGGAGACCTTGAACCCATACCAGCAGGGGATGCTGGGTGTGAGAAAGAGTTCAAAAACAAGGATTTGGTGTGCTGTAAGGTTGAGCGTAAAGGAGAGGTAGAGATGAGGGGTTATGGTGCTAATAGCCAGCTTATTAAAGTGGTGGTTAATAAAGAGAAGACTCCTTTATATTATGGGGAGAGAAGAGACTTTGACATTGATAAGCTTTATAGCATTCAAACAGTTCTTGACTATGAGAAGTTAAAGAAACTAGCTGACACTCCAGACCTGCGCTGTAGTATCTTCTTGAAAGATGTTGATACTAATGAAGAATATGTTCTGTTAAGATCAAAGAATAAACCTTCAGATACTACCTCTGAATTTTTATTTCCTATATCAGAGACTTACAATCAGGATGATTCTTTTATTATTAGTTGTGGAGGAGGAGCTGATTCAGTATGGCCTAGATATTTTAAGCCTAAAGAGCTACAAGCAGGCAGGACTTATGAATTAAGAGTTGTTGTTTATGATAAAGATGTAAGTAATTATTTTAAGCCAGGAACAAGGATGACACAATACTCTGATGATATTAAGAATGCTATCCTTGATGAGGAAAATTGGCTTGCAGAATTCACAGCTTACTTAAGGGTTAAGCCTATTATTGAGATTACCGGTATTAGTGGTATCTGGGTTGCGAGTGATGATATAACTGTTAAGTCTCTTGAGCCTTATAAGCTATCCAAGGTAGAGGTTGGTATTATCCAGGTAGACAAACCTCAAGAGAGTGATAAGATTAGTCTTTATCAAAAAATATATGATACTTGTAGTGCGCCTACTACTAAGTATACTGATTCTCTTCATAAAATAACAGCTGTTAAAGTAGGGGATGAGGGTATTAATATAATCTTTCCTTTTGCAAGGAATGCTTATCAAACAGCTTCTTATGAATCCCAGGCACAGCCAATAACAGTTACAGAGACCCATGCAGAGATACACTTAGATGCTTCCACCATAATAGAGGATTTTAGTGAGTTCAAGGATGATATGCTAAAGGAGACTGGGGCTGATCTTAAAGAGTACTATTTGTGCGTAAAAGCCCTTGTTTCTCTTAAGGATGAGGCTCCAAGAACCATATATGCAACTTCTCAGCAACCTCTAAAGCTCGACGTTGCTCCTCCCAACTTCCATAATACTGATGATTATATACAAGTGGTTTATCCTGACCCCAAAGTATTAGAGGATAACCTCCAAAGACTAATACAGGAAGGAAGAGCTCTCCCAGGGCAGAGAATAACACCAATCTACTTTGATGAATACCCTTATATTCAGATTAAGAAGTGTATTGATAAGAGTGGCTGCAAAAACTATGATTACTACTTTGCACCTACAAATATAAGGATTAATATTAATACGAATACCTTAGGGTCAGGTGCTGTAGCTGCAATCATAGGTTATGGTCTTAATTACCTCTATAATTATATTGTTACAAGGAATCCTCTTAAGACTTTATGTCCTCTGGCTAATAGTGGTCAGTACAGGCGTAATTCTCACCCAGAGATTAGGTTTATGAAGCAGCAACAAGGAGTGTTCTGTATAAGGGTGAGTGATGCTGTTGGTAACTACTGGCTTACCTGGAAGACTGTTTATAATCCTTATGATGTGCTTGAGAACGTTGCTGAGAATGTTACTGGCGAGATAACCCCTGTTGTTGGTTCTTAAATAGGCACCGTTGAAAGTCTCCTACTCGCCTTACCATAACCGTATACTCTGCATACGAACATGGGTAAGTCTCGCCGTGCCTGCCATTATTACCTCATTACACTCGGCAATAATGCCAATAATGGCAACGACGGAGACTTTTTCAACGCACCCTCTTAAATAATAAATTTTAAATAGTCATAATCGCAAGATTTAGGTTAGGTTAGGTATTGGAATATTTATTTAATTAGCAGGGTAAATTATGAGGAGAGCACAGCAAAAACAGTTTGGCTATATTATGTGGGTGTTAGTAGTAGTGATACTTTTAGTTGGCTTATTTATGATAATAATATACTTACAGAATTTTGTAGGGTCTTAAAAAAAATGGTTAAGAATAAGAAGTCATTCATTGGTTTCTCAACCATAGCTGTTATTATACTAGCGATTATTGGGGGTATGATTGTTATATCAATTATTGCTAATATATTGGGAGCCTTCACAAACCCTAATAAGATAGAAGATGGGATTAAGTGCAGGCTTGTGATTAAGGCATCTGCAGCTCTACAGGAAGCAACTCAGGGATTGACTCCTAAGCAAATCATAGATGCCTGTCCTACTCTTGAAAAAACCATTCCTATGAGAGATAATTATCCTGGTCTTGGCAAGAATTTTAATCGTATGACAGCTGACCAGCTTAAGCAGGTTGTTCTTTTTGACTTTGCAGAACTCATAAATAATGCCTGGTGGATTACAGGGGAGGGTGAGAGAGCTGATTATCTGATAAAAAAATTGAAGGGATTCCTCTTTTCTGAGAATGACTGCTATGTTGTTTATGCTGTAAGAATACACACCCCTAAGCCATTCTCAACAATAACAGATAATGATTTACAGTTCGTGCTTAGACATATAACCAGGGCTGATGTTAAGGGTGGGAGCCTAAAAGGTGATAAGAGGACAATAAGAGACTACATAACCCTTAATGGAAAAGGAGCAGGAGTGTTTCTTAATACGAGTGATTCAAAAATCGAGTATCAGGAGAAAGGAACAGACCCTCTCTATGGTATTGCTGTAGGTTTTGCTAAAGAATCAGAGCTTGCTAAGCTTGCAAAAAAACTTTTCGGAGACCACCCTGCTAAGATACAGGAAGGACAGAGTTTCATATACATTGCTCCTTATGAGAAAGTAGGTTCATTATGCAAGGTGATATAAATGCTTATGAGAATATTTAACAAATTTAACAAAAAAGGGTTTAGCGCTCAAATGGTTGCTATCATGGTAGCAATCCTGGTTTTTCTTATTATCACAATAATTTTTATCAAATCTCTAGGTTCACAAGGGCAATCAATAGGAGATGGGTTTATTAATTTTTTCAGAAACCTTTTTGGTTCAGGCTAGAAAATGAAGAACAAAAAAAGAGCATCTGTTGGGTTGGCAACTGTTGTGAAATGGATTATTGTATTAGTTGTATTAATCATTATCCTATCTACTTTTGTGAGTATTGGAAGGAGAACTTATAAAGCAGGACTCCATCTGATTAAGAAAGAATACAGACAATTCGAGTATTTTGATGGGAGCTATTTTCATCCGGATGTTTTCAAGCAGGACCTAAGCACTTTCTGGATTTCAAGTTTTAAGAACTTTATACAAGAAGCAAGCATGACCCGGGATTCCTGTCTGGGTTCCTTTTATATTAATCACAGAATGGACATGCAGGATACAACTATTAGGTTCTTGCAAACAGATAATGGTATAGAAATGATGCTTCAGGACAGTGATGGTGTTGTTGCTGTTTTTGATAATGACACCTTTAAGAATAATGAATATAAGACGTGGAAACTCTGTGTTGTTGACCCTGAAAAAACAGATTTTAACACTTTCTTTAACAAATTCAAAACAGCTTTCAATGCAAATAAGAATCTTAGCAGCGTACTTGGTGGTTCTGGGAGTGGGATAACCCTGATTTATGATTTAACAATTGATTTTAAAGGAAAACCCAAAGGAGGAGATATAAAAGCAGCTTATTTCACAGATAAAACCAGGGAAGAACAAAACGAACCTCCAAAGAAGGTTAATTATCATGCTTACCTTGTTGGTGATGTTGGTAGGTTTTTAGGAATAGAACCAGGTAAGTTAGTTGATTGGATGTTTACGGACAAGATTGAAAGATATCTCTTTTTCTTTGTAGTTTCAAAAAATCCGGGTTCTAAAGATAATTATTTTTGCATAGTACCAACAAAGAGAGTGGGTAAGGATACTGAAGCCTTGGATGTTAATAAACTCAAAGACTTGTTCAAGGAGAGAGCTAAAGAAACACATCCTAGAGATATAGATAATGCTATAGCTCTGTGTCCTGTAGCAGGAAGCAAGTCTATAAGCCTTTCAGCTCCAGAAGAGGGTTTACAAGCTACTTATCCCTCTGTTTTTAATGGTTATCGCTCTTGTTATTATTATGGTTGCAAAGAAATAAATGATATTGATAAGGAGCTTTGTGAAGAAGTATTTGGGAATTGCAAGGGTTTGTGCTCACCTGTTCTCAAGAAAAAACCATTATCATTCCCTTTATCTTTTGAAGGAGAATGTAAACCTTGTACAAAAATAAAAGACTGTGAGGATTATGGAATTTATTCACCAATATGTAATACTGATCTTTGCGAGTTAGATTGTATATATTATGAAAAAGAGAACAAGTGTATTAAAAAACCAGCTAATCTGGGCCCTGTCACTGGATGAGGTGGCGGTGGTGGAGGCAGCGGAGACGCGGGATAAAAATTAGGAGGTGTTTAAGCATGTTTTTCAATAAGAAAGGAGTTTCAGCTTTGGGAGTTGTTGTTAGTGCTATAATTCTTTTGGTTGTGGCTTTTCTTGTCATATACCTATCAGGGAATAAGATAAATGATGCTGGTGATGAATTCTCTAATTTACTGAATCAATACACTACGAACTGCGACCACGACCATGACGGTTTAAAAGACAAGGAGGATGTTTGTCCTTGTGATAATGATGATTTCTTTGACACAAGAATATATTACCTGGCTGATGAATTAGACTGCGAGGTTAGAAGGGCTTGTGCTTATGATAACACAATAGAGAAGTTTAGTGAGTGTTCTGCTCAAGCACAAGAAACAAAGGAATTAAGAGTTGAAACTGAACACTTCCGTTATTATATAAACCTGAAAGACGATAAATGCAGGAAGTGGTATGAGAAGAAAGGCAAGGAGCGAATGGAAGGTAAGTATAGTGATGTCTGTGGTGGAGATAAATCAGAAGAAAAGGATAATAAAGTGTTTTTTACCCAGGCATGTGCAGATAAGATTCTTGCACTGCACAAAGTAAGACACGTTCCTACATTCACATGTAAAACTTCTACAAAGGAGTGTAAGGATATACTTAAGAAGCCGTGTTAAACCAAAATGATTACTTCAAGAAGAGCAGTTGCGTCTATGCTTCAGTTCATGATAGGCTTAATACTAGCAATCATGGTTATCTTATTCTTTTCCAAGCTTATATATTCTTGTCTTAAACCAGAGGACAAGTCAAGTAAGACTTTTCAAGAACTTGCACAAAGAATAGAAAATCTTTCCCAGAACTCTGAGTTACAAAAGGAACTTAACCCTATGTTTATTAATATAGGATCTGATGAGTTAATGCTTTTCTTTGATAAAGAAGAGAACTATTCTGTATATCTCAAAGGAGACTTGAATCTGGATTCAACAGACCTTTTCTTTAATTATAGAGAACAACCCCTTAATTACTTTAAGGATAAACAAAACCTAGAGGCTTGGGGGATTTACGTTTTTAAAAAACCTACTAGTTGTGGCGAATCTGCGTGTATGGTTTTATGCCCCAGGACTGGTTTTGACATTATCTTTTATAAAAATCTAGATGTAAAGTTTTCGGATTATGAAGTTAAACTTCAAGATGCTTTCTTAGCATTTTGCTCTCAACCAAAGCAGTTAAGAGTATTAGATAAGGTTAATAAATTCTATAGAAAGCCTTATTATGGTGAATGTAGAAGTAGTAATGTTGTTACTGGAGGAGCTATTGTTATGAGACGGTCAAGCCTCACTCCTTTCCCACCTCCCCTTATTAAAAAACCTGAAGCAGTCACTCTAAGATTTAATCGGGTTATTTTACCCGGTGCTTTTCTACGTACTAGTTGTTTTGCACCAATTTCTAGACCAGCAAAGGATTTGACTAAAGACTTAGATAAATTTGGAAAATCAGAATTCAAATTTAGTTTTGCTTCTAGAGATTATGTTTCTGAATACAAGGATGGTTATTGGGATAATATAACTGTGCTTCCGAACCAATATCTCTATATTCAGGCTTTTAACAATAATATTGTTTTGTGTTATTCTCCACCTTGTCTTAGTATGGCTGATGAGTTTTATATTAACCTAAATAATTACATTGGTACTTGCTTAGCCTCTTCTAAGGATTGTGCTTCTTTAGCTGTTGTTCTTGAGAAACAAGCAGAGGATAAGGTTTTGTTTAGAACTCGTATGAATAATCTAACAGTAATCATTGGTGAACAAGGTTTTGTTTTTAACAAAAACCTTGATTTGGTTATATTATTTGAGAAAGATGATGGAACAGAAGAGAGTATTAGTGTGACAGAGCTTTCCTTAGAATATGATTATGATGCTGCTGTTAAGCAGGTAAGGCTTGAAGCAGGAGGAAAGAAGTACTCATTCATCGGTATGAGTTCTGATAAGGAAGATTCTAAGTCAAGGCTTAAGTTCCTGGTTAGGCAGTACAAAGAAGCATCTTAGGGTTTCTATTGATTCTTATTTCTTTTTTCCAAAAAACATAAATACTCGCGATTAGAGTAATAATTCTTATGAATAAAAGGGCTGAGTGGACATTATTACAAACAGGAACCATCCTCGCAGGCATCTTGGTTGCTTTTATTCTTGTCACAATAGTTTACAGAACCTCTTCCCAGGCAGGAGCAGAGGCTACTTTCCTTGCTAAGGACTCTGCCATGCTAACAGACGCTATTCTGAGCACTCCAGGTGATGTTCAGCTGGTTTATCCAAGAGAGTTCAATAGATGGTATGCGCGAATCAATAATACCTCTATATCTGTTTTTCTTTCAGAACCAGAACCTGATGAGGAATCTCCTTACAAATACTTCTTTGTTCCAAGAGGAGATATAAAGATTAAAGAAAACGAATTAGCACTCTCAGCTATCTTTTTCATTAAGATTAATGATACATACACAATAAGTAATATTCCTGTACGGGA
>Ga0190334_1000498_pt1 | contig 19493 bp, 15 predicted proteins | sample 48720478_MG_FD_161270 | JGI IMG/M metagenome (GOLD analysis project Ga0190334, IMG submission 161270) | Hydrothermal vent sediment bacterial communities from Southern Trench, Guaymas Basin, Mexico - 4872-04-7-8_MG | ecosystem: Environmental > Aquatic > Marine > Hydrothermal vents > Sediment ...
CCCTGTCGAATCTTTCGGGGTCAGGTCTTCACATTTGACATTCCCTGGCTGAAGGATAAACCCGTCTTTATTACCATGGACTACATAGCCTCCTTCGACGAAAAGGAGAAGAGGTATCACCTCAGATATGCCACTTTCAGTTTTCCTGTAGTCATATCACTTCCAGGCATAATAGAATCTCCTGCCCGGCCAAGGGAATATTACATAGCCAGGAAACTGGGAACTTCTCCTCCGGATGATTTGTGGGAGAAGGCCCTAATTGATTTAAAGGATAGAAGGCTGCCCAGGGTACTTGCTGGAATACTTCTGCAGACCTGGTTCTTTTATGAAACAGGATATCCTTTTTGTTCCGACCCTCACTGTTCACTTTTTAATGCTCACTGGCAGGATGATTTACTGACAGCTCAAAAGGATACCCCTTACATTTTATGTAAAAAGCCATTATCATATACTTAGAGGACGGTCATGAAGAAAAAAGTTGTCGTAGGAATGAGCGGTGGAATAGACTCCTCTGTTTCTGCTTATCTTCTGAAGCAAAAAGGATACGAAGTAATAGGAGTGTCACTCAAGCTCTATCCTGAAGTTTCAAAATGCTGCAGACTCGAAGATATAGAAGATGCCCGCAGGGTAGCAGAAACCTTAGGAATTCCCCATTATGTGGCAGATTACACTCCACTCTTTAAAAAAATAGTGATTGATTATTTTGCAAAAGAATACATTTCAGGAAGAACTCCAAACCCATGCGCCCTCTGTAACAAAGAAATAAAGTTTAGAATTCTTTTTGAAAAGGCACAGAAAATGGGCGCAGATTATTTGGCAACCGGACACTACGCCAGAATAGTTTACCGTGAGGAACAGCCATTTCTTGCACCAGCAAAAGACAGGAAAAAATCACAGGAATATTTTCTCTCTCTCATAGAACCCTCGAAGCTGAAGCATGTAATCTTTCCGTTAGGAGAATACACAAAAGAGGAAGTAAAAAAAATATCTTTACAGGCCGACCTTCCAATCAGGAAGAAAAAAGAAAGCCAGGACGTTTGCTTTGTAGGAGAGGGAGGATATCTTGAATTTTTGAGAAAAAATTACAAGATAAATGAGGAAGCCGGGCCTATAATAGACTCTGAAGGTAACTTACTTGGATGGCATGATGGCTATCTTAAGTACACCATAGGTCAGAGAAAGGGGTTGGGAATTTCATCGTCTCAACCCTATTATGTGATTAAGATTATCCCTGAGAAAAACACCATAGTAGTAGGAACAAAAAAACAGGCGTATTCAAAAACGATCCGTGTAAAGCCGGTAATCTGGAGGGGAAAAGTAAAAGGAAACTATAAAGTCAAAATTAGATACAATCATACACCAACCCCTGCAGAAGTGAAACTTCTTCCCCAAGAAAACGAGCTCCTTGTCCATTTTTCAGAAGCACAATTTGCTCCTACACCGGGGCAGGTAGCTGTTTTTTATGACCGGGATAATCTGGTTATCGGAGCTGGTTTCATCGAAAATTTAATTAATAATTAGGAGTAACAAATGAGGGAATTCCACCAAAGGAAATACAGAAACTATGCGAGGTCCACCTTGAGGCCTTCAGGGAAAATCTCAGGGAAGAAAGTCGCCTCCCCCAGGATATAACACATATCAAGGAAATTGAGGTGGAAAAGAGGCTATTAGAGTAAAAAATGAGGATATAGAAACAATCCATTCTTGACAGGTTTATGAACCGGAAAGGCCTGTATGGTGGGTTCTGGTTCCTCGCCATAATTAAAATAAGGATTATCCCTGACGATCTTATGAGCATCGGCGGTGGATTGATACTTCTGGACCTTGTAAAGAAGATTACCTGAGCAAAAAGACAACCAATTAAGGTTTAAAAGGGGGGGTATTCCCCTCAAACCTGAAAGGGATGAAAAATACTTCTTTGATTTTCTTTATTAAGTTATTTATAATTCCTACAATAACAATAAAGGAGGTTTAACAATGAAAAAAATCGCATTGATTCTGACAATTGTAGCACTCGCCCTTCTCTTCCTGGTTATTGCCCCGATGGTCAATGCTGCATCAGTTCCGGAATACTGCCAGAAAATAACTTTTAAATCCCTGGATGGTAATACCTACACCCTTGCTGATTTTAAGGGTAAAACATCTCTGCTTATCTTCTGGAGAAGCACATGCCCCCATTGCAGGAACGAACTCCCTAATATAAAGGAATTATACACAGAGCTGGGAGACGAAATTAACTTTATAGCTGTTTCCCTTGACACAAATGAAGAATATTTTAAAAACTATCTTAAAGAATTAAAACCCAATTTTCCCATATACAGGACTCTTGAATTGAGACCCTGCATAAATGAAGTTGACAGAATAAGAGGGGTTCCAACACTATTTATCCTTGATAAGGACCTTAACATCATCAAAAAGTTTGAGGGAACAACACCTAACGAAAAGATAAAGGAAGTACTTGAGCAGATGAAATCCTCATCCTGAGGTTTTAAAACTCTACAGACTGATTCCTGCCTGAGGGAAAGAAAATTTTTTTAAATCCACTCCTCGGTATCAAAACGAGCAAAAAATGAAATTAATTTAAAATCTATTGAAGTTGACAATTATTACCGCCAAAATTATAATCAAGTTATGAAAATATCAACCAAATTAAGATATTCTTCAAGATTGCTCATAGCTCTTGCTGAAAAAAAGGGGGTGGTGAGCACCTCTGAACTTGGCGAAAGGCTCGGGGTTTCCCCTCTCTATCTAAGACCAATAGCAATTGAACTCGAAAAGGAAGGAATTATAAGAAGTCACAGAGGAGCAAAGGGAGGATATGAACTGGTCAAAAACCCGGCAGAAGTTACTTTTCTGGACGTAGCCAGAATATATGAAAACTTAACCCTCGTCCCATGCATAAAGGACCCTGATGCCTGTCCATTTACCAGAACCTGCAGAACGAGAGAACTATGGATTAAATTAAAAGAATGCATAGAAAACTTTCTTGAGAACACTACCCTTGAAGATCTTCTCAAGGAGGGGAAATGACATCTAAAAAAGGAGAATTGACCGTTAAATTCTCATGGCAGGGAGGGATGAAATTTGAGGCAATCCCCCCTTCTGAGCATAAGGTTATTATGGATTCCGCTACAACCCATGGAGGGAAAGACTCTGGTCCCAGGCCCATGGAACTTCTTCTTATAGCCCTCGGCGGGTGTACGGGTATGGATGTTATAGCGATCCTAAATAAAATGAAACATCCAATAGATAGCTTAGAATTAGAAGTTACAGGAGAAAGAGCTCCTGAGCACCCCAAGGTGTACACAAGGCTCCACATAATTTATAGATTCAAGGGGAAAAATCTGCAACTTGACAAAATAGAAAAGGCAGTAAAACTTTCCCAGGAAAAATATTGCTCTGTATCAGCAATGCTAAGGAAAATAGCCCGGTTAACCTATTCAATAGAGGTGCAGGAAACATAATATTTTGAAAAAATCGGTTCTCTTTATCTGTACCCATAACTCGGCACGCTCCCAGATGGCAGAGGGACTACTGCGACATCTCTATGGAGACAGGTACGAAGTGGCCAGTGCCGGTACTAAAGCTACAAGAGTAAATCCTTACGCAATAAAGGTTATGAAAGAGATTGGAATAGATATCTCCTCTCACCGCTCCAAAAGTATAGAAGAATTCAAAGGGCAAATTTTTGATATTGTGGTAACTGTATGTGACCAGGCCAGGGAAACCTGTCCTTTCTTTCCAGGAAGAAAATATATACACAAAAGCTTCGAAGACCCTTCCATGGCTCAAGGCACTCCGGAAGAAATAATAGCAAAGTTCAGACAGGTCAGAGAAGAAATAAAGCTCTGGCTTGAGAAAAACTTTGCATAGGAAAAGAAAATGGAACATCAACACGAAATGAAACATGGGGATACTCTCCCTGAAATGAACCATGGAAAGATGAAGGGGGAACATGGTCAAGAACACAAACAGGGACTCGGGCATCCCCATCATATAAAAGTCTTCAGGGAAAGATTTTTTGTATTTTCATCCTAAACGGACTTAGCAAGGTCACGGTAAAGTTTGAAGGCTTCCTTTTCACTCTGCATGGCTAATCTCAGGGCTTCCTGTTATCCCATCTTCTCACCGGGTCTCATTTCACTGAGGTAATCTGAGATCTTGAGGCCATTATTTTGCCCCTGGGTTTAAGCGCTATTCCACCTCTTTTTACTTCCTCTATTTTCTTCTCGTGTTTCTTCCCCTCTTCTGCGAACCGCAAAAAGCCTGTTTTAGGCTCTACCGTTTACCCCGTTAGCCCGGTAAAGATGAAACTCTGCTGCTTCCCCCTCCTTCTCTTTGACGAAATCAAGGGACTCTTCAATGGATTTGAATTTTTTCTTTGTATGATTATCTTCTTATAATAATTTCAACTTTGTTTTAGCACTTCCTCAAATCGCAGGAAAACCCGCTGCTTATTACCAGATCAAAAGCACGTACACGAGAAATGCGAGTAGAATTATCCAGAATGAGAGAGCAATAAGGCTTGCCTTCCTTGCCTTGCTTTCCTCCCACCACCTTGCCGGTTTTATGCCCTGAACGAGAAAGGTTACAATTCCTGCCACATTAATGGCAGCCACATTCGTTAGAAAGAGAACGAGGGCTCCCAGACCCATACTCACCTCACCCGCGCCAAAGAGAAGTCCAGCTACAACCAGAGGAGGAAGCAGGGAAACTGCTACCATAACCCCTATAAGGGCTGATGGAAGTCCTCTTGTAAAAGATAGAACACCTGCAGCGCCTGCAGCAAGAGCTATAATGACATCGCCCAGATCAGGATTTGTTCTTGATAATATCTCAGGCATTGAAGGGTTAACTTCCATAAAAAAACCTGTAAGCGCCGAAACTGCAATTGCAGCCATGATTCCTACCAGAAAGGTCTTACCAGCTTTCTGAGCCAGTTTTAAATCTCCCAGAGTTATGGAAAACGCAAGAGCCACATTTGGACCCAGAAGGGGAGCAATTACCATGGCACCTATAACTATTGCGATATTGTTTCTTAAAAGGCCTACAGCGGCCACAATAGATGATAAAACGACCATCAAAATATATATCCATGTAAGAGAAGTGCTCTCCTCTATATCCTGATACAATTCCTGTCGGCTGACAGAGGTGCTCTTTTCCCCCTCTTCTTGAGGCTTTTCTTCCTCCGCTGGTTTCGGGATAGTTGCCTCTGCCTTCAGAACTATTGCTCTGAAACCTTCCAACGCTGAAAACTTCTTTTCAAGCTCATCAAGAAGTGGACCTGCTTCTTCTGTTTTTACAAGTAATTTTGCGTGAATAAAATTACCCGGAAGAGTTTCGCTCCACACATTCATCGACTTGTTTTTATCCAGAAGTTTGTCCAGCTTATCTTTCCTATCGCCGGGAATGTAGATTTCAATTATCCTTAAAGGCATGTTGCCTCGCTAAAGCCACTTTTTCTTTTTGAAATATAAAAGCATGCCTAAAGCTATTACGAACATGAATCCGAGTACAGCAAAATATCCCCACTTCCAGTAAAGCTCCGGCATATATTTGAAGTTCATACCATATATTCCGGTTATAAAAGTAAGGGGAAGAAAAATAGTGCCAATTATGGTGAGAACCTTCATGATTTCATTCATCTTATTATTTATGCTGGATAGATAAATATCTAACATACCTGTTACCATATCCCTGTAGGTTTCCATTGTTTCCATTACCTGTATAACATGGTCGTAAAGGTCCCTTAGATAAAGCCTGGTTCCGGAATTTATCATATGAGAATCTACCTTTTCAAGGTCACTTAAAATTTCACGCAAAGGCCAGACGGCCCTCCTAATTACTATCGTTTCCCTTTTTAGACGATGTATTGTTCTTAGCACCTTCTGATCCGGCCTTTTTACAAGCATCTCCTCCAAAAATTCTATCTCCTCTCCTAGTTTTTCAAGGATAACAAAATAATTGTCAACTATAACATCTAAAAGGCAGTATACAAGATAATCTGCCCCTCTTTTTTTGAGTTCCCCGATACCAGTTTGAAGTCTTTCCCTTATGGGATCAAAAACATCTCCTTTTCTTTCCTGAAATGTAATAACAAAATTCTTTCCAAAAACAAAGCTTACCTGCTCAACGCTTACTTTCCTATTTTTCTCATTGTAAAAAAGCATCTTAACAATCATAAAAATATAATCTTCAAAAATTTCAAGCTTGGGTCTTTGAGAGGTATTTAGAAGGTCCTCCATTACGAGTGGATGTAGCCCAAAATGATTCCCCAATTTCTCAATAAGTTCAATATCATGAAGACCATCCACATTTATCCATGTAATAGTGGGAGTATTCCTGTATATAAAACATTCCTCAGGTTTTTTCACTTTTTTAACAGATATTTTTTCTCTGTCATAGTCAAAAATAGTTATTTCCGGCTCTCTCATCTTTTCCTCTCCAACGAGCAATAAGGTTCCAGGAGGTGTTCCTGCCTTGGATGACAATTTTGTCTTTCCTCTCATTCTTTTTCCTCTTTTATAATATGCGCTCTTCCCCTATGTGTCAAATTTGCCTTTGAAACACAGGTTATTAAAAGATTTGATTAAGAGACTTTAAGTGTTTTTTCCCGTATAATTTATTGTGACAGGGAAATTTTGTACATTTGAATTCAATATTTGAGAGGAGGTATAAATGAGAAAATTAATGGTTCTTCTGTTGGCTGTAGGCCTGAGCTTCGGAGCTACGAAGCTTCTCAGGACTCCCCATATTAGCGGGGACAAAATCGTTTTCTCCTATCAGGGAGATATCTGGATAGCCCCTGCGAAGGGAGGAAAAGCTCATAAGCTAACATCCTCTCCAGGATTCGAGGCATATCCAAGGTTTTCCCCTGATGGGAAATACGTAGCCTTTTCAGGTCAGTATTACGGAGGAATGGACGTGTATGCAGTGCCTTCCACTGGAGGAGATCCTGTAAAGCTAACTTATCATACCAGTGCAGAAATAGTGGCGGGATGGACTCCTGATGGCAAGGTAGTATTTACCTCAGATAGGGAAGCGATCTTTCCCACTGCTACCCGTTTCTATGCTATAGGACTCGACGAAAGTTTTCCAGAAGCACTTCCCATTGACAGAGGTAGTTTCATAGACTTTTCTCCATGCGGCAGATATGTTGCATTCAATAGAAACAGCGGTTATTTCTGGTGGTGGAAAAGGTATAAAGGAAGTGCAAATCTTGACGTATGGCTGCTCGACAGAAAGACAGGTAAATTTAAAAAGCTCACGAAATGGGAAGGAAACGATGCCTGGCCTATGTTCGGGAAAAATGGGAAGATTTATTTCGTATCTGACAGAGAAGGAACAGCAAACCTTTATTCCATGGATTTTAAAGCTTCCGAGCCATTAAAGACTCTAAAAAAGATCACCAATTTTAAAGGAGACGGCGTTCAATGGCCATCTATTTCCACAGAAAGAGATAGAATAGCATTTGAAAGAGCAGGAGACCTGTATGTTTACCATATAAACACAGGAAAGCTGGAGAAACTGGACATAGAAGCAAAGGGAGACCTTCCCTTTAATATAAAAGAAGTTTATAATCCCAAAAAACTCATTCAGGACTTTGACATTTCTCCAAACGGAAAGAGGGTTGTAGTCGTAGCAAGAGGAGAGGTGTTTTCTGTACCGGCCAAGTACGGTCCCACAAGAAATATTTCAAAAACCTCAGCCAGAGAAGAGTGGGCTACATGGTCCCCTGATGGTAAATGGATCGCGTATTTCTCCGACGTAGACGGTGAATTTCAGCTCTATATTGCAAACGAAAAAACAGGAGTAAAGAAAAAAATAACTGACCTTCCCAAGTTTAAATATGCACCTAAATGGTCACCTGATTCCAAAAAGATAGTCTTCGCCACCAATGATGGGAAAATTTATGTGGTAAATATAAAAGAAAGAAAAGTCCAGCTTGTTGACAGGAACAGAACCGGTGTCGTTTTAGATTACTCGTGGTCTCCGGACTCCAGATGGCTCGCTTATGTTCTAAGAAACAGGGCTGGATTTGGAGACATTTATGTTTACAATGTAGAAACAAAGGAAAAACATCCTCTTATAACTTCTTCCTTTGATGATTTCAGCCCCAGCTTCACTCCTGATGGTAAAAGACTCATTTACCTTTCACGGGATGTTATAAGACCCAGCTTTGACTTTTTCGCAGAAGCTCTCACCATCAAAACTGGAACCAAGGTGATGAGCCTTGACCTTGTGCCTGGACTGGAAAATATATACGAACCAGAACCCGACGAGGAAGAAGTTGAGAAAAATGAAGAGAAGAAAACCGAAAAGAAGGGGGAAAAGGCCAAAAAGAAGAAAACGCTCACCGTAAAAATCGACTTTACTAATATAGAATCAAGGATCAGAGTTGTTCCTGTAAAACCCGGGAATTACTATGCCCTCACCGCCACAAAGAACTACTATATCTTCATGGATAGAGAAGGAAATGCCCTCAAGGGATATAAAATAAAAGATAGAAAGACAGAAACTCTTATAAGAGGTATAAGGACCTACGCAGTATCGGCAAAGGGAACCCATATTGCTTACATGAAGGGGCGCAACATCGCAATAGCGAGGATAGGAAAGGTTTCGAAGGACAAGTTTGTGTCCCTCGACGACATGACAATGGAACTCAACAGAAGAGCTGAATGGTCTCAGATTTTCCATGAAGCCTGGCGTATGGTAAGAGATTATTTCTATGATAAAAATCTGCATGGTGTGGACTGGAAGAAAATAGGCAAAAAATACGAAGCAAGATTGCCCTACGTTAGAACAAGACAGGAACTCAACATTCTAATAGAAGAAATGGTAGGTGAACTCAATGCTTCACACCAGGGAGCAAGAGGCGGTGATTATGGAGTAAAACTTCCCTCCTACAATGTGGGCTATATAGGAGCCACCTTCACTCCTGATTTCTCAAAGAATCTCTACCGCATTAAACACATCTATGCACAGGATCCTGATTTAGAAGTGTTTCACAACCCCATTGCCGGAAAGGCAAAGGAAGGAGAATACATACTTTCGATTGATGGGGTAAAGGCCACCACGAAAAGAAACATTTATTCATACTTTGTTGGAAAAGCAAAGAAAGAAGTTGAGCTCGTTGTTTCACCTGACGGAACTGAAGCCAGAGCAAGGAAGATACTGGTAAAAACCATCCCATCTGAATCTAACCTAATCTACCACGATTGGGTGGAAAGAAATAGAAGATACGTTGAAACAAAAAGCAATGGAAAGATCGGCTATATACACCTTAGAGATATGGTATCCTTTGGAATGAGCCAGTTTCTACGCTGGATTGCGGCATACAGATATAAAGAAGGACTAATTATAGACGTAAGATTCAACGGTGGTGGCGGAATTGACCCCTACTTAATCGATATTCTTGAAAGAAGACCATATCAGACTGTAAGGGGAAGGGATGAGCTGGCAGTTGAAAGGCCTATGGGTGGATTTTACGGCCACGTAGCAGTTTTAATAAACCAGTATTCTTATTCTGATGCTGAAGTATTCCCTGCAGCATTTAAAGCCCGCAAACTCGGAACTCTTATCGGTGTCCCAACCCTTGGCTTTGTCATTGCTGTCACCGGTCATCCAATGATAGATGGAGGAATCGTAAGAAGAACCAGCTGGGGACTCTGGGAACTCAGCGGTGAAATGCTTGAAGGACGTGGCGCAATTCCTGACATTTATGTGGACAATCCTCCGGAGGCAGTCCTAAAAGGAAAAGACCTTCAGCTGGATAAGGCTATTGAAGTACTCATGAAGCAAATAAAGGAATCCCCCAGGAAAAAATACCCCAGGCACTATTTTAAAAAACACTAATTTATTACCAGTATAAAGGGGGCAGGTCTTAAAAAACCTGCCCCCTCATTTTTTGACATAAATTCAATAATCAGGATTTAGTTTCAGCTTATCTTTCTAAGGCAGAAATTATAAGACCCGTACCCTTTCAAATTTAAAATTATCTCTCAGAACATCTTTCTTAATTTAAAGGAAAGGTTGTAAAAAATTGGGATAACAAGTGGAACAAGAAGCGCTGATGCTGTGAGCCCTCCAACAGTACACAAAGCAAGGGTTGTCCAGATATCTGTTTGAGCTCCCTTGTGGAACACAACAAGGGGAAGCATACCAAGGACAGTGGTTGCACTTGTTATAAATATTGGCCTTATTCTTTCCACAGCCCCTTTTACAGCAGCTTCGGATGGAGAATTACCCTTTCTCAAATAATTATTGGTATGGTCAACAAGAATTATAGCGTTGTTAACCACTATCCCAAAAAGAAGTATAAGACCAATATATGCAGTAGAATCAAAGGGAAAATCTGAAACTGAGAAACCAAAAAATACTCCTATCAGTGCAAGTGGAATGGCCATCATCACCACAAAGGGAAGAACAACACTTTCGTAAAGCATGGACAAAAGGATGAATATAAGAACAAGAGCAATCACAATGGCAAATTTTATCTGCTCAAGTTCTTCACTTTTTAACCACCAGGAGGGAACCTCTAGGGTTTTAGAGAACCCCGGAGGAAGGGCGAGATTTTTAAAAATAGTTTTTTCCAAAGCCTCACCCTTTTTATAAGAACCAAGGTAATCCCACTGGACAACCGCTATATATTCCTGATTTTCCCTGTCAATACCGCCCTTGGCTTCTTTTTCGCTTAGATTTACCACTTGAGATACTCTATAGGGTATTCCAGAAGTGCTTATAAACTCTGTTGAGAGAAGCTCATCAAGCTCAGGTTCCTGAACGTCAGGTCTTACTTCAAGGTCCATTTCTTTACTGGCAATTTTTACCCGCTGATAAAATCCCCCAGCACGGATAAGAGAACTTAAATTGTACATAAATACTCTTGGATTTATCTGATATCTTCTGAGAGCATCAAAATCTAACACCATGGAATAATATTTCCTTTTTTGCCCCGAGTAATAGCCCTTCTGGTAAACCACTCTGGTTTCATTTATGCGGCGATGCATTAAAAGAGAGGTTCTCAAGCTCTCGGCAATCCTCGTCAGTCTTTCAAAATTGTAACCCTTTAAAACAATAGAATAGGGAAGCCAGCTTCCGGCATACGGTGAATAATAATAACCTTGAGGGTCAAATCCGTAAACACCGACTCCTATTCCAGCCATGTTTGTGGCTAACTGAATCAATTCCTGTTTTAACATATATGGATATGCAGAAAATTCGATCTCTTCAGGAAACTCCACTTCCATGTAAGCATAATTTCCTGAAATCTGGGTTTTTACCTCCTTTCTGTAAGGCTTAGAAAGAGCTAATTCCTCAAATTGAAGGATGGTTTTCTTTGTATCCCTGAATGTAGAACCAGGAGGAAGTTGCACATAAACCTGAAGCTTCTGTTTTTGATACCATGAAAAGAACCTTCCAAAAGTAACATTTTTATAGAAAAGTCTTTGAGAAAAGAAAAATATCAAAGCTACCGGGATAAGAATGAACAGCGGATATCTAACACCGAAGGAAAAAACTTTGTGACTGTGTTTTTTCCCCTTTTCTTTCACTTTAAAATTCATTCTAACGGCAATGGATGGTATAAGGGTGAACGCTACAATTACGGAAGAAGCGAGGGCTATTGTTATGGTGTAAGCAAGAGGCAGATAATAAAGTCGTAATCTTCCCTGAAAATACGCAAAGGAAAAGAACACTATTATAGTGGTAGCTGTAGATGCTATAACAGGAAGGATTACCTCCTGAGCTCCTCTGATTGAAGCTTCCAGCTTATCCATACCTCCTTCCCTGAGCCTCATTATGTTTTCAAAGACCACCACCGCATTGTCAACAAACATTCCAAACCCAAGGGCAAATCCCGACAGTGTAAGAAGGTTTACAGGAATTTTTAAAATATAAATCAGCGTAAAAGCGGCAAAAACAGAAAATACAACCGAGGAAAACACAAGGAGTGATGGTTTAAAGTCTCTAAAAACAATAATCAGTATAGAAAAAATTATTACCAGAATAAGGAGAGAAAGCCTTATCAATTTATTCAATCTTTTGCTTAACTCTTCACTTTCATCCTCAATTATCTTTGCATGAACCATCCCCCCCAATCTGCTCTCTATCCCGGATATTTTTTGCTTTAATAAAGAAGCCAGTCTCAGGGATGATGCGCCCTTTTCCTTGAAAATATCCATCACTACAACCGGCATCCCCTGATATCTTTTTTCCTCCCTTATATCCTTTGAAGAGAGAAAAACTCTGCCAATTTGCCCGAGTTTTACCTCACTTTTATAGGGAGAAACAATTGTAAGATTTTCAATGTCATTTGGTGAAGCTGCCGAACTCGAAAGGGTTAAACTTACCTCTCCTCCAGAACTCTCCATTGAAATGGATGGCAGAGTGTAAAAATTCTGGTTTATAGTATAATAAACCTCATACACGCTAATTCCATAAAGTTTCATCCTTTCGGGGTCGAGGAGTACTTTCAACTCTGACTCTGCTCCACCCCACAACTCTATATGGGAAACTCCATGTATGCCTTTGAGCTTGGGAAGGAATTCTCTTTCAGCTATATTTCTTATTGCCTGAAGAGGCATCTTAGAGAAAATGCCCACAGAAAGAAAGGGCTTTTTCTCAAAGTCCTTGGGGACAAAAGGCTTTAAGTCCAGAGTGGCTCTGGCAGAAGAAGGCAGATTCTTTTTTACCTTATTCAATTTTTCTTTAACCAGCAGATATGCGAATTCCATGTTGGTGTTTCTGGAAAATTCAAGTTTCATTCTCAGCTGATTCTCAATGCAGGAAGTTTCTATTTTTTCAAGCCCTTTTATCCCGCTTATTTGCTCTTCTATAGGAAGAGCAAGTTTTTCAAGTATCATGTCTGGAGAGGCCCCGTACCAGAAATCAGTTATTGTCAATGAGGGCAATTTTTCTTCAGGAACGAGCTCAATAGGAGTATTTTTAAAAGAATAAATTCCGATAAGCAGGATAGAAAGAAAAAGCATTCCTGACAATACAGGTCTTTCAATAACCCACTTTAACAAAATCCCCCCTTTTCTACTAAAAAAATGATAAATATACAATAGCGAAATTTCAAGCATTCGAATTGCATCATTAAAAATCTATACGAAAAGGGTGTGCCTGCTCATTTAAAAATCTACACGAAACATTACCCTCCTTTGTTTGCAGCAAGGCAAAGAAAGGGAAATATGGCTACGAAGGAGATGGTTTTGATGAGTCGGAACCCCTCCACCAGGGAAAAACTCCTTTGCATTTCGCAAAGCACCATAGATAGACTCCCCATAAAAGGCATAGACTCCGACAGTGACTCCGCCTTCATAAATCATCACCTGCGTCGCTGGTGTAGGGAAAAGGGATAGTCTTTACCCGCTCCCGCTCCTACTGGAAAAACGACAACTGCCATGTGGAGCAAAAAAATGGTCTGAGGGAAGCAGATGGCTGGGGTATTTCCGTTACGATATTGCCCTGGCTTTAGAGACAATGGCGGAGTTGGAAGCTTTGTTAGGTATTTACATTAACTTCTTTCAGCCCTCGGTGAAATTGAAGCATAAGATAAGAGTTGGGACAAAGGTGAAGAGGGTATATAATCCTGCTAAGACGCCTTTCGAGAGGGTGTTGGAAAGCAACTGCCACAGCAGTTAAAGAAGCATCCAGAGGAGATATACCAGCAGCTTAACCCTACGGAACTTCACAGAAAGATAGTTGCCCTGCAGGAGAGACTCTATTCTTTAGCCACGCCGCTCAAGGGGGTAAAATGTGAAATATAGATTTTCTCATGAGACAATTAGAACATGTCTTGGAACTCAGGGAAATTCTCTTTTTCCACCTGTAATTTCGTGAAAGAATTTCTGCCTTCAGAATACCACTTCAAAGAACTTCAAATAAGCCATAAAGAGGAAAAGACTGAATTATTAGTGCTTCTTCAAAATTCGAAGAATCCTCTGCGCATTTTATCCTTCTTATTTACAGGGTTTGCATCCATCACCCATACGCCTCTTCCATGGGTAGCTATGACTATTATGTTGTCTCTCGGATGGATAATAATATCATGCACATAGGTAGTGGGAAGGTTACCTCCAAGAACGTTCCATGTTTTCCCTCCATCAGTGGTCACGTAAACTCCCAGGTCGGTTCCTACATAAAGAATATTTTTATCAACGGGGTCTTCTTTTATAACGTTCACCGGACCCAACGGAATGTTTCCTGTAATGTTTATCCAGTGCTGGCCATAATCAGTGGACTTCCATATATAAGGAGTAAAATCATCATCTCTCTTTCCATTTTGAGTAACATAAACGGTTTTCATATCATATTTTGAAGCTTCTATACTGGAAATCCATTTTTTATACACAAGTCCTCTGTCTATCTCTGTCCAGGTTTTTCCTCCATCCTTGGTTCTCCACAGCCTTCCATCATCAGTTCCCACATAGATAAGTCCATATTTCAATGGCGATTCAGATATAGCAAAGATAGTGTGATATGGAATATCTCCCATTTCGGATTTAGTATTATAAGTCAGGTCATCGCTAATTCTCTCCCACGTATCACCTCTATCCAGGGAACGGAACAGAAACTGGAATCCAGCATAAACTATGTTGGGATTGTGTGGGGAAAGTATAATGGGAGCCAGCCATTGCCCTCTAAGTTTTGGTTCATTTTCATATAATCTGGGTCTTATAAGTTTTATCCCCTCCCTTAGAGGTTTGCTGAGGTCAGTTCTTGTGAAATATCCATAAAATCCGGCTGAATAAACTATATTTGGGTTTGTGGGGTCTATTGCATGTCTACTGCCTTCCCCACCAGGTGCTGTTTCAAATTCCACTGCTGGGATTTTGTCTCTTCCACGACTTAGATCAACCACCGCTCTGAAACTGCCATGGTCCTGCACTGAACCATAGACATGAAAGGGTTTTGCCATATCATAGGCAATGTTAAAGAATTGAGAAACAGGAAGATTGTGTGTAAAGGTTTTCCAGTTTTTACCACCATCGTAAGAAATAGCTATTCCACCGTCATTTACGTTAACAAGATAGTTTGAATTGTCGGGGTCAATCCATAATCCATGATGGTCTCCATGCATACCCCTCAATCTCTTGAATGTCCTACCACCATCGTGGGAAACGCTCAATGGAACCCCCATTATGTAAACTGTGTTTTCGTCATTGGGGTCAACTCTTATCTGACCAAAAACCCAGCCATAGGTTCCTGAATGGCGTTCCATGTACTTTTTCATCTCAGGGGTAAGCCCGCTGACCTGCTTCCAGTGCTCTCCTCCATCGTCAGACCGGTAAACTGTTGCCCCCTTAATAAATCCGCAGGACGGTACGCCATAAGGATTCTTTAAATCTTCCGGGGTAACTTTGCGGGCTAATTCATAGTTATCAACCAGAGCATATAAAACTCTGGGGTTGGACCGGGCTATATCTATTCCTATTCTTCCTCTTTTATCCGGTGCTGGAAGACCGTTATTTATAGGTTTCCAAGTTTTTCCTCCATCTGTTGTTTTCCAGATTCCATTTCCTGTATACCCGGGTTCGGTGCGGGGGTCATTCCATTTCTTTCTTATCCTCTGCCACGTCGCAGCATAAAGAATATCGGGATTAGATGGGTCCATTACAAGGTCAATTGCTCCCGTCCTTTCATTTACATAGAGAATCTTCTTCCAGGTCTTACCACCATCGGTCGTTTTAAAAACCCCTCTTTCAGGATTGTCTGTCCATTCATGTCCAGAGGCAGCTACATAGACTATATCCGGATTTGTAGGATGAATTACTATTCTTCCTATGGTATAAGTGTCTGAAAGCCCCATATGTTTCCATGTTTTTCCCCCGTCGGTAGATTTATAAATGCCTATGCCAGCCTGAGAGCTTCTGAAAATATTAGCTTCTCCTGTGCCTACCCAAACAATTTCGGGATTAGAAGGAGCTATTGCTACATCACCTATTGAGGTGGAAGGCGCAAATTGAAGCACAGGTTCCCATGTGGTTCCTTCATTTACGGTTTTCCACAAACCACCAGATGCGGTTGCCACATAGATGGTATAGTTTTTTCCTCTCGGTCTTACAACCGCTATATCAGTACATCTGCCGCTAATATTAGTGGGCCCAAGAAACTGCCACTTTAAATCTTTAAACGGTGAGGTCTCAAGCATTTTCATGTGTTTCTCAAAGCCAGCAATTCTGAGATTTGGGTCAGTGCAACAAACTACCTTCTGCTTTTTAGCTTCAAGTGGAAAAAGCAAGGTTAAAATAATTAAAATACCGACTCCAATTAAAATGAGTTTTGCCTTTTTAAAATACATGTTTAACCTCCTGGAGTGATAAGAAAATTATAAGTTAATTTGTTAAGAAAAAAAAATTAAATCAGGACTGTTTTCTGGAACCCATTTAAATTTCTTCGAAAACTTTTTCCTTTACTCTATTCTACTCTATTTAAACCTGCAAATCCTACATTCCCTGCCAGAGCAAGACAATCCTTTTTTACGACTTTACCTGAACCAATATAACTGTAAAAAAATAGACCAAAGAATTTAAGAAAGTTCTTCCTCGTAAAGAACCTTTATCTTGTAAAATACCTCATCACCTGCATAAGGCGGATTTAGGTCAATTACTGCATCTTCCCCTTCGTATCCAAGAAGTCTTGCTGACCAGACTCCTGCAGGCGTTTCAACATAGAACTGTTCTCCAGCTTTAACATCTGGAGGTATACTTTTTTTGCTTACCTTCTTTATCTTGCTTTTATCAAAGGGAACATTTATCCAGAAACTCTTCTCATCTCCTGTTTTAAGACCTTTAAGTTTATCTTCCAGTTCCTTCCATAATTCTCCAGAGCCTATTCTGACTTTCATGGGGCCCTCAAACTTAGATGCCCCAAGGATTCGTCCTTCCTTATCTCTAATTTCGTATTCCAGGATCAGAATTCTCATAAAGAGATTTTATTCTACTTGTTGAAGCAGCTCAAGTTTATTGTTAGCATTCATCTCATTTTTTATGTCGGACATAGGAATTAAGAAATTTATATGCAGTCACAATATATTTAAAATGAGGACAAACCATTGCTTGTTAAGTTAAAATTTAGGCATGAAAAAATCTTCTAAAGGACGTTTTCTTGGAATACTTGGGGGGATGGGCCCAGAGGCAGGGATAGAATTTGCAAAAATACTTATAGAAAAAACACCTGCAAGAAAGGACCAGGAACATTTACCGTTCCTTTTATTGAACTACCCTAAAGTTCCGGATAGAACTGCATTCATACTCGGGAAAGGACCGGACCCTGTGCCTGAAATCGTTGAGGGGTTAAAAATCATGGAGAGGGCCGGGGTATCACACGCTGTTATTCCCTGTAATACAGCCCATGCTTTTTTGGAAAGAATAGAGAACAAAACATCAATTTTCCTTTATAACATCCTCCAGGAAAGCTTTTTATTCGCAAAGGAAAAACTGAAAGTGAAGAGACTGGGTCTTTTAGCGACCAAGGGAACTATCGCCTCTGGGATATACGAAAAATATTTCGTTGGTTTCACACTGATTAAACCCGAATCAGAAGAGGAAGAATTTGTCCACAAAGCTATATATGAAGCTGCAAAGATTTGCGAAATGACCCGGGCGGCTTCAGAATTGAAAAAGGCGGCTTTCAAACTTGTTGAAAAGGGTGCTGAAGCTGTGATTCTTGGATGTACTGAAATAGAAACCGCACTAAGAAAGGAACAGTTTCCTTTTCCTGTTATAAAGCCTATGGAAATTACAGCAGAGAAAATCCTGAAGGATTTCAAAGGTGAAAAATGAAAGAACTCAAAGAAAGTAAAGAGGTAAAAAGAATAAGCCTTATATCAGTTGCGCTGGCTTCATTTCTAACTCCCTTTATAGGAGCATCGCTCAATATAGCCCTCCCTCCCATAGGAAAGGATTTCAATCTAAATGCGGTCACTCTCGGGTGGGTGGCAAATTCTTTTTTGCTTGCCGCTGCCATTTTTCTTGTTCCATTTGGAAGACTGGCTGACATTTATGGAAGAAAAAAGGTCTTTGCGCTGGGAGTATTAACCTTTAGTGGAGCTTCAATACTTGCGGGGGTCTCAAACTCCGCAACTCTTATTATCGCCTCCAGAACGATTCAGGGTCTCGGCGGAGCCATGATTGCTGCAACAACAGTAGCAATTCTAACGTCGGTATTCAGACCAGGAGAAAGGGGAAAGGCATTCGGAATAAATGTCTCGGCGGTGTATATAGGTCTTACGCTGGGGCCCTTCCTTGGAGGAATCCTGATTCAGCATTTAGGCTGGAGAAGCATATTTTTCTTTATTGCCCTTGCCGGGCTTTTGGTCTCAGCCCTTGTGGTATTAAAACTTAAAACAGAATGGGCTGACGCTAAGGGGGAAAGTTTTGATTATACAGGCACTGTTCTTTTTGGATTATCGCTATTCATGATAATGTACGGTTTCTCCACCCTTCCCGGAAAAATAGCTATAATTCTTTTAATCTTTGGCGGAATTTTAATAGCCATTTTTGTTAAACACGAATCAAAAATCGAAAATCCGGTTTTAAATGTTTCTCTTTTTACAGGTAATAAATTCTTTGCTTTTTCCAATTTTGCTGTGTTCTTTCTATACAGTGCAAGCTTTGCCATTGGTTTTCTCTTAAGCCTTTATCTTCAATATGTAAAAGCACTAAGCCCGCAGACCACAGGGCTCATACTTCTGTCTCAACCTTTAATCATGGCATTATTCTCCCCTGTTACAGGAAAAATCTCTGACAGAGCAAATCCAGTTTTAATCGCATCATCAGGTTCTGCTCTTGTAACCCTGGGACTTTTGAGCTTTTCCTTTGTAAACGGAAATTCCAGCATTTTGTTTATTATTTTAAGCCTTATTACTGTTGGGGCAGGATACGCTCTATTTTCTTCTCCAAATACAAATGCTCTTATGAGCTCTGTAGAAAGGAAATACATTGGCATGACATCAGGAACACTGGCCACCATGAGAAGACTTGGTCAGATGACAAGTATTGCAATTGCAACATTAATGTTTTCCATGATTATAGGAAAAAACAAAATATCTGCAGAAAATATCTCTCTTTTCATAAAAAGCATTAGATTTGCGTTTATCACCTTCACTATTCTGGGGATAATAGCAACCGTTCTTTCTCTTCTCAGAATTAAGTCCATGGAAGCAAAAAATGAATTTCTCTAATTTTTTCTATATAATTACATAAAATAACTATTCGGAGGGAAAAATGCGAAATCTTTTGCTTATTTTAATGGCAACTTCACTAATAATAGGTTTGTCTTTCTGTTCCAGGGAAGCACAGCCTCCCCAAAAAGCTGGCACCAATCCTTTATTGGAAGCGTTCAATACCCCATATGGAGTGCCTCCTTTTGACAAAATAAAGGAAGAACACTACCTCCCTGCTTTTGAAGAAGCAATAAAACAGCACAAAAAGGAAATCGAGAAAATTGTTAATAATCCAGATGAGCCCACCTTTGAAAACACAATA
>Ga0190334_1000499_pt1 | contig 19485 bp, 18 predicted proteins | sample 48720478_MG_FD_161270 | JGI IMG/M metagenome (GOLD analysis project Ga0190334, IMG submission 161270) | Hydrothermal vent sediment bacterial communities from Southern Trench, Guaymas Basin, Mexico - 4872-04-7-8_MG | ecosystem: Environmental > Aquatic > Marine > Hydrothermal vents > Sediment ...
GTTTAGTGGCTTCCATGTTTTTCTTGAGTTCAGGTTCTAATATGTTTACTTCTCTTATTTCGAGTGATTCTATAATGATACCCCAATCTGCTGTTAATTCGTGCAATTCTTTGCTTACCCTTTCAATTATTTCACGTCTCTCTCTAATTATTTTTTCAAGTGGCATGTTGGCGCAAGTGGTACGAATTATGGCTTCTGCGGCATTTTTTAAGATCTTTTCAACAAAATGGTTATCGCGAGGAATCCAAGATACGGCGCTAAATGCTTTTTCAGGATCAACAACTTTCCAGATTAGCATTCCTACAATTGAAATGTTCTGATATTCCATTGATACGACTTGTTCGTGTGCTTCAAGTATGGTTTGGATGCTAGTAGTAGGAATGACAATATACTCATCGATTAAGGGTAATAACCAAATACTACCTCCTAATCCAGCAGATTTTACTTTACCATTACGAAGATGGATGACAAATTGATTAGTCTTAAATTTTCGATATCTCGTAGCCATGAAGATCAGGAATAGAAAAAATATGATGATCGCAGTTACTATACTCCCTATAATCCATGGAGAGATTTCCTGAAACAACAATTTTCTCAAACCTCCTCAAATTTTTTGTCAAAATTTATCAATAATTTATAATTAATTTTAATTAGATTTATTATCATTAAATTTACTTCAATAATTTCTTTAAAATAGGGTAAAAGACCCATTTCCGTGATTAAATTATTTATTTGACTTATCGTGTTCATCTCCTCAACCTAATATTTCCTTTATTTTTATCTACCAAATAATATCCATTTTTAATATCACAAATATATACCTTTTCTCCCTTTTCAAATTTAAATGAATCTTTTAAAGGCTTGGCGTGTAATTTTTCAAATCTTAATGGAGTGTTTGTCCTGATCTTAATAACACCACCTTTATCATCAACTGTTAAAACTACTTCTGCTTCTCTCCCTAGTAGATTAATTGTGGATGATATTCTGTATATTCTAGTCTTTGCAATCTTTTTCCATATAATTGAAATGAATTTCGTAAAAATGTAAGCAGTAGCAGGAGTTAAAACAAAGAGAATAAATTTAGAACTCATGGGAATCATGTAATAGAAGCTCATTCCACTAATCCCAAAAATCAGTAAAAACGAGGATAATAAAAGCATGAATGGTGCGGGTGTAGTATCGCTCATATCGATTGAGGAATCATCAATTGTATTATGGTTAATGTCATCTAAATGATCTACTTGATCAACATAATCAATGTGGTCTATATGGTCTGCATGGTCAAAGTGATCAATATGATCCACATGATCAATGTGGTCTACATGGTCTACATGGTCAAAGTGATCAATATGATCCACATGATCAAAATGGTCAAAATGATCGATTGAATACTCACTTTGGACATTATGAGTCGAGATTTCGGATAAAATTAACGAAATTATCGACATTATAATCCCTCCTATAAAAAAACCCAAGCAAATGCTAAAAAATATATCATAAGCATCCATATTTTTTCCTCACGCTCTATTTTTATTATAGAATGACAAAAAATAACCAGGCAAGTAAGATTGACCCTACTATGATGAAAGAATTTATCGCGATTGTTCCATATAGAGTTGCTTTTTTACAAATTCTTCTATAATGTCTTTTAGACTTTTTTTTCTTTTCCTTTTCACCCATATATTTTACCACCTTAATTAAAAATTATTTTATTTTTAAAATATTAATGAAACAAAACATTATACAAAATTTTTATAATATAAGGCAATACATTAGCGTGATTTAACCCATTATTGGGAAATACCTTTGATAATGACATTATATATGCCATTTCATCTTTAGATGAGTTTATTAATTCTACATGTTTGTAAGGCGCAGGGAATAGAGAATTCGAGCTGTTAATCAGATCCAGCTCCTCAATTGTATTTCGAGTTGAATTTAAGTTTTCTTGCTCCTTTATTTCAATCATTGAAATATTATTCCCTGCAGCCTTACTTGAGACCCCCGAAAAAAACCCCGTAATACATTCGATTTCTGCCCCCGATCTCCCGTTAAACATGTAGTTATTTTGCCCTATTTGATTAATATTGGTATATTTTAAATCATTTGATAAGCTTGAAAAATTAATCCAATGTCTTGACTTTAATAATAATAAATCTACCTCTATTTTAATCGCCTAAAGATTATTAATTTAATTTCGTATTACAAAAATTACAATATTTAGCATCATTTGCAATTGAATTACCGCAATAAGGGCAAAATCGCTTTTTAATTTCCCAAGGTTCTAAATTATCTTGCTTAATGACTTGGCTGATTACATTATTTTCCGGAGGATTACTTACAACTCTTATTTTTCGATATGGATTTTGAACTAGATTTTTATTTGTTAAAATTTCATCTTCATTTGTCAACTTATTGCTTAAATTTTTTCTTCGCTCTGAGCCTTGACCATGAGATATTGCTATGCTGAAGATAATTATGAAGAAAAATATAATAAATAATGAAAAACCATCAATAGGTAAGAAATTCATGTCAGGGTATTTATGCTCAAGATTTATTGATAAACTTGAAACGAGAGATATTATTAGATAAATCATTCCTATGAAAAATATGCATAAAAATGTTTGCTTGAAATTTCTCATTTAAAAATTACACCCATTCAATTATATTTTATTATATATTTTTCACGAAAAACATCAATATTTTTAATTAATTCTATTCTTCCATAGATCAATATATTAATCATCCTGCTTCAATATATCATTATATACTTAGATATTTAAATGTTGTGAATTAATTGGGTTCCTTTAAAAAACAACATTCTCTCGGTCAATTTCAAAATATAAAAATATATAAGTGTATATATCCCCCCATTTAAAAATAGAATTTAAATCAATTATTAATATATAACTCTATATATTTATTTTAGAAAAATAAATCGAAAGAATTCTAATTTTAAATCATCTTAACATTTATTAATATAAAAATATATATTTTATGTGTTAAAAAATATTTTTTACTTTTAATAAGAATAAAAATTAGATGGTGATATATATGAGCGGCAAAGATGATATTAATGTAAATACTTACGATAATAGCGGACGCCAACCAAGAGAAAGTGAATTGAAAGATAAAGCTATTTACGTGAAAGTTTCAGACGAAACAAGGTCGATTATTGACAAATATAAGCAAAAGGGCATGACTATTTCTAATATTGTTAGAGAGGCAATTAAATTATATGATGAGATCAACTCAATTTCTCCAGAAGTAGCCGCAATAATAGAAAAGCATAAAGGAAAGGATGAATCATTAATAAAATTTTTAGAACACGCTATTAAATTTTATGGAGACCAAAAGAATCGAGATAGAGATTTATGGATCCGTGCCAGAGATGAAATGAAAATGATGTTAATTGGAAAAACGACCTTTAATCAACTAATTGCAGCAGCGGAGGAACCTAAAAAAGCTTTAGACCGTCCTTTTAAGAGGAACATAGCTTTCGATTTAATTATGTGGTATAACGATTCTAGGCCTCTTAAAAGCCTAACTATAGAGGAGATTATAAAAACCATTCAGAAAGTTTGGGTTGTGGCTAATTATTTTTACACGATTGATGTTAATAAAGTAAGTGATAAAGAATATCACTTATTATTCCGCCATCGCCAGAATAAGCGTTATTCTAGGTATTGGTTAGGTTATTTTACAGAATTCTTTAAGTCAGAAGAACTACCTTGTAAGTGTGAAGTTGAGGGCCAAGCTTTTGATGAATCGATATCAATGACTATAAAAATTATAAATGAGAAAAAATAATCTTCTTGAAAAGGAGGGCTTTGTAATTTCAAATAGGTCGTTAAATTTTAAGCTAATTTCTTCTTTTTTATGATCATTTTAATAGAAAAGTTATTTAGATCAATTATAATAAATTCTATATTAAATTAAGGCAATTTTCTATTCAATAATGCTTAATAAAAGTTTGATTTTTTAAATTTATTTAAAATTTATAAACTATATTAGAAGAATTTAAATCAAAGATAGAAATCTTTTCTAATAAAAACCTAAAAAAGTGAATATAAAAATGAGTTTTTTAGAAGTTCCAAAAGATTATTTCGATCTTTTAAATATAGCAATTGCACGCGAAATTCAAGTTTCTGCTCAATACATGCTACAACATACTAAGATGGAGAAATTGTTAAGAAAGGTAATAAAAGAAAATTACTTGCTTGATACTACTACTTACGACGAATTTGGTAAGATATTAAAAGAAATTGCCATTGAGGAAATGAAACATATTGCAGATATTGCAGAAAGAATTTATTACCTTGGGGGAGAAGCCACTACCAAGCCTGATAAAATTATTATTGGTAATTCCATTAAAGAATTTGCTCAAATTAATTTAAAGGCAGAGGAAGAAGCTTTAACATTATATAGGCAAATAATTCAAGAAGCGAGAAAGGTAGGGGATAGAACCACTTGGCAATTATTTTCCAAAATATATAAGGACGAAGAAGAACATTTATTAAAATTTCAAGAATATGTTGAAATGGAGGAAGAAACTGATTTAGGAGAAACTCCTGAATCAGAATGGAGATCAATTTTTACTCCTGAGTATATTGAATTATTAAATAAAGCATTAGCAAGTGAAATTTCAGCAATCATACAATATTCAATCCAACACGAAAAGGCTGAAAACTTAAGGCAATTACGCCTTAAGAAAAGTGCCTTAGAAGTTATTACAAATAAGAATAAAGCATCCATAATATCTGATCTATTAAAAGAGATCTTTATGCAGGAAATGGAACATTTTGAGAAGATAGCAGAAAGAATTTATGAAGTTGATCGGGAAGCTCTCGCTCAAGTAGATCCTTTACCTAATATCGGCTCTACAGTAGAAGATTTCATTAAATTAGGAAGAGAAGCTGAAAATTATGCTATTATTTTATATAGAGATGTAATCAAGAAAGCGACAGAATTAGGCGACATCAAAACAAAACGAATGTTTGAAGATATCATTGAACAGGAAGAAGAACATTATTGGAAATTTGATGATTATGTTCCATAAAACTAATTTTTAAGAAAAAATTTGTAAAAAAATTCTTATTTTCTTTCTTATTCTATAATTATTTTCTTTATTTTAAGTGATTTAAAAGCATTTTTTAAAAATTTAATAATTCAGACGAATTATTTTACATCATGAATTATTTCAAGAAAGATGATCTCATATCTTTAATAGAAGATCATGCAAATCTAATTGATATTAAAATTACAGAAGATAGTTCTGCATTAGTTTCAGAGTATGGAGGACGTTTATTAGGGCTATTTCCAACTGATAATGTTCCGAATCTCTTATGGGTTAATCCTAATATTGTTAGTGTAATTAAAAATAATGATTGGGATATTGGTGGAGATAGATATTGGATAAGCCCTGAAAGAGAGTATTTTTATACTAATCCGGATAAATGGGAGGGTTGGCATTGTCAAAAAGCATTGGATCCCGCTAATTATGAAATTTTGGGGCATAAAAAAAACTCATGTACTCTATCTACCCCTTTAATTATAAAAAATTATCATGCTGGATATTTCATTCAAGGTGAAATCACGAGACAATTTACTGTTAAAGAAGAACCTATAGAAACTGGATTAGATACTTATTGTTGCATTGAAGTTGTTGATGATTGCGTGTTATACAGACCTGATATCAAAGCAAATGGTTGGAGCCTTGCTTGTGTAATTTGCGGAGGCATGCAAAACCCAGGAACCGTTCTGATACCCACTAAGGCCAATCCGAAACCAATTTCATACTTTCGCCAAATTCCTTTAGATAGATTAAGAATAGGGCCAGATCACGTTTCTTTTAAGATTGATGCTAATGATGTTTATAAATTAGCAATCCGTCCTGAAGATATAGATTTTAAAAAGCCAGCAAAAATAGGATATTTTTTAAAACTTTCTGATAATAATGAGCATGGTTTTTTGGTTAAACTTTCAAACGACATTCCACGTGTTCAAGAAGATTGCTTTGATATCTCAAGAGATCATCCCGAAGCTGAAATTGGTGTAATCCAATCTTATAATTCTGAAACTCCAGCAAATTCACCTCTACGTTTTGGAGAGATCGAACTCCAACTAAATAAATTTCAAAGTATAGATAATGCTAGTCACGGAAAAGCGATTCATCAAATAATTGCCTATATTGGAAGCAAGGATGATATTTTAGATGTAATGAAATTATATTTAGGTATCTCTAATCCACTTCTGTTTTAATAATAATTTGAAGAATATTTTTTTCATTTTTTACTTTAATAAAAAATGTTTTTTTAAGAATTCTAACAGCAAAAAGAATTGAAAAATAATTTTTTAGTAATTTTTCATAATTTGGTATAGAATTCGTAATGTTTAGTATTTTTATCTCAATCTTTCTTTCAAAACCATAGATCTTTCATTAAATTAAAATTAATCCTTCTAAAAAATAATTATTTAAAAGATAGTCCCTTTCATTAAAAATTAACTAACCAAGTTACCGTATTTTGCGAATTTATTGCACTTTAAATTTGAAAGCATTAAACTAAATTCTCAACAGATTTTCACATCGATGCATTCATAAAGATCAAGGAATATAAAAACATTTAAATATATGTGTGTGTATATCTTATATGTGTGGATGCGCATCCACACAAAAATAAAAAAAATTAAAAAATGAAAAATGCGAGGTTGATAAAACATGAAAAATAAAAAATTTTTAAGAATTGAAGATGTAAAATGTGAAGTATACAAGAAAATATTGATAAATAGATATTTCCATTATTAATCCAATCATTTTAAAATTTTAATTCTTTTTAATATGTGTACATGTATTTTAAAATTACAAATAAAAAGATGTGTATAAATGTATAATAATAATGAAAATAATGATTTTGAAGATTCAAAATTTAATAGGAATAATTATGATGGAAGCAAAAAAGATAGAGAAACTACAAACCAACAAGATCGGTCAGAATCAGAAGAATTAGATGAAAGTGAAACAAGAATGGATAGTAGAAAAACAATTAACGAACATTCAAAAAAAGAACGAGATAAATCCTCAAGAATGAACATTTATGTTCCTCCTGATATGAGTGAAGAATGGAAAGAATGGGCGGAAAGTTTAGGATCTTCTGTTTCTGAACTTGTAAGAAAATCAATGAGGTTTGTTAAAAATAACATAAAAGATCTTAAAAAATTAGAGGCAATAGGAATTATATTTGATCAATTAGGAGATAAAATCGATGAAATTATTGAAGAATCTGGAATTGAAGACTTGGAAGATGAATTAAAAAAGAAAATAGGTAAAGTAAAAATTGATGTTTCAAGCGGAGATGTCAAATATAGATCTAAAAACAAGAAATATGGAGCAAGAAGGCGCTATGATGCTACCAAGAAACCAAGGAGAGACGTAGATAAAGAACGAATGAAAATGCGCGTTAAAGGTCTCATTAAACTTCAAAACTCCATACCTGTAGAAAAATTGGCACAAATTCTTGATATTTCTAATGAAGATGCTGAGAATATTATCTATGAAATTGCTGCTGAAGGTATTGACGGTGTATTGGAAGAAAATGTATTTAAATTCTCAAATCAGCCTGAAGAAGTAATTAATATTTTAAATAAAATTATAGAAAAGATATAATCATTTTTTGAAGCTCATGTTAAAATTAAAATTAATTAAATTTTATAAATTCAAAAGGAAAATATAGTTAAGTTGAAAATAAAAAAATGGAAATAATACCGACGAAAAAAAGTTTTTATCATTATTTATTTTTTTGGACCGGACAAATTTTTTCCCTTTTAGGGTCATTGGTCGTATATTTTGTTATTATGTGGTGGTTAACTGTAACAACGAATGATCCGATGATTTTATCTTTGGCAACTTTTTTCTTCTATTTGCCATACATTTTTGTCGCCCCCATAGCAGGAGTATTTTCCGATAGAATGAGCAGAAAGAAACTAATAATCATCGTGGATTCATTACAAGCAATGGCTACCGTTTTGCTAATCTTTTTGATGAGTTTAGGAATAACTTTCGTATGGATTATCTTTATTTTCATTGCTTTCAGGAGCGCATGCCAAGCATTTCACCAGCCAACTGTTAATTCGATAACGCCTACAATGGTCCCTAAAGAAAAATTGAGCCGAATAAATGGATTAAACTTCTTATTATCAAGCTTCGTCCAATTAGCAGTTCCAGCCATAGCTGCAATTCTATTACTATATTTTCCAGTTTACCAAACCTTATGGATAGACTTCATAACATTTTTAATCGCTCTCGTCCCTCTTTTATTAATTAAAATCCCAAACGTGAAAGATATTAATAATAAAGAATCTGAGAAGAGTTCCTTCATTGAAGAATTCAAAGAAGGCTTTAGAATCCTAATTTCGATTAATGGAATTCTTGTTTTGGTAATTGTATCGATGTTAGTTAATTTCTTAATACAACCATTAAATGTATTGGCGCCATATTTCATCAAGACAATACATTCTGGAACGGTCGTCGATTATGCATTAGTTTCTATATCAATTCAAGTTGGTCTAATAATTGGCTCTATTTTAACTGTTGTGAAAAAACAATGGAAGCATAAAATTCAAGTGATGTTTTCTGGAATAGCAATTTTCTTAATTGGATATGTAATGTTATCTTTAGCGCCATTCCAAGCTTTTTACTTTATCGGAGCAATTTTAGTTATGATGGGTTTTAACATCCCAGTCATTAATACTATTTATCAAACCATAATTCAGACAACTATTCCAATGGAAAAACTTGGCAGGGTTAGTTCTATTGACAGCACGCTTTCAATGTTAATTTCACCAGTAGGGTCTGTTCTTGTAGGACCTTTAACACTACTTTTGGGCGTAAATAATCTATTTCTGGTTAGTGCATTCTTAGGACTTACGATAATTACAGCAGGTTATTTTTTAACAGGAATTCGGAAAGTGAAGTTTGATTCGGATTTAAAAACAGAAATAGTAGATTTATTAACATGAAATAAATTAATTAAAACTATGAAATATATTTAATATTTTTTCTTTTTTCTTAAAAAAAATAAAAGAACTAAGCATTATCTATACATGTACATGAATCTTTCCATGTAGTAGAGAAATATTTGATTGTAATAACCTGAAAAATAAAAATCACTTCCATGACCTCCAAAAGTCATCCATAAAATCGTGCATCTTGGATTTCCATTGTCTAAATAGGCCTTTTTAAATTTTCGAGCAATGTTAAAATAATTTAAGATATCATGAGTTCCTTGAAAAATCAGACAAGGAGGACTATACTTATTAACCATTAATTCTGGATTCATGAATTCTTTTTTTCCATTTATCCCAAAAAATATCATTTGTCCATTTGCTGGATAGAAAGGAATAAAACCTTTAACAGTAATATTAGAACTAAAGTAATTAGAATAATTTTTACTAGCAATTGCTAAAGCAGCTACAGAAGCAAGGTGTCCTCCAGAAGATCCTCCACTAAAAAAAACTGATGATAAATTTGCTCCAAATTTTGCGCTATTATTAGTTAAATATTTAGTAAAAATTCCTATATGTTTAATCATGTCATTTATATTATAATTACCCAATGAATATTTTGGTGTTGTAGGGTCTAATAATGAAAGGATTGTTTCATGTAAGCCATATTGAATGTCAAAAACGATGTATCCCTGGGAAGCAAAATAAGTGTTCATCTGAACATTATTTAAGGGACCTTTATCTCCAGAAGTCCAGCTCCCTCCATGTATTCGAATTAATGTAGAATTTTGTCCTGGTAATCCTTTACCTCTATTAAATGGCATGTAAACATCAAAATATAATTTAAGATGTTCTTCTTCATAATATAATATATTTAATTTAACTTTGCATGCTTTTCGGGGTGCCCCCAAAATATATACCGTAGATGAAAAAGGTTCTTGAAGAAAATATTCTCTCTTATCGGCAGGAATTTTTTCTTCCCATCCATTTCCATAATCAATAGAAAATTGAGCTTTCGCTTGAATTTCAATTACCCAACTGGAAAGTAAAGGCAAAATCAATACAAAAGAGACTAATAATCCAATTATTCTCTTTCTTTTATATTTTTTAACGGACCACTTCTTTTTATTCAGTAATAAATAGAGAATAGTATTTGTAGCAAAAATAAGGGAAAAAAAAGGCCCAAACTGAGCAGAAATTATTGCAATGAAAGTTGTAATGAATTCAAAAGATCCAAAAGTTATTACAATTGCGAATAATATTCCTAAAAAATATAAGACTTTAGAAAAATTTTTAAAAATAATTTTAAGGATTAAAATGAAATATTTTAACGATTTTTTCTTTCTTTTTTTCTCATTATTAGTGCTAGAATAATTCCGTTTATACTTCCCATATTTTAAATTAAGAGATGCACAAGCAATTCCAAAAATTAATGTACCAAAGAAAAAGAAATTAGTCAAGAAATAACCTCCAATATAAAATGATATATTATTAGGTGTGGCTGCCGATCTTAAAAGATTGCCTCCGAGTATCGCTATGGATGCTATCATCATGAAAGATAAAAAGGAGTAATTAATTATTTGAAGTTTAAAAATATTCAGAGATTTAATTTGATGATGTTTAATATTTAAATAAGTTTTTAGGATATTTCCAAAAAAAGTAAATAATAAAATAAATCCTAAGAAATTTGGAAAGATGGAAGTGTTTTGAAAAATAAAGTATAACATTCCTATTAAAATACTCAAAACGTTTAATACGATGAAAATTATGTTCCAATTATAATTTTTTATAATTAATGATAAAATTCTTGTTTTTAGCACTGATCTCTTCATGACTTACTACTTGTTTTTCATCTATTATTAACTAAATATGAAATTAACTATACTGTTTGAAAATTTTTCTAAAAAATATTCTTATACCTTAATAACGGGCAAAATATAATGATTTTAATATATATTCATACAAAAAAGTAATACTATTTATGATTTTGCTTTATTTTTTAAAAAAGCATCTTGTAATCAAAAGTATACAGATCTTTATAATGCCGATTTAGTAAAGCCACCATCAACTTGTATTACAGTTCCCGTAATATAACTTGCTTTCTCTGAAGCTAAAAATGTAACTAAGCTAGCAAGTTCTTCTGGATTTCCTAAACGACCTAATGGTATTTGTTCAACCCACTTTTTCATGATTTCTGTCTTTGATTTGTTAAGATTTTTAGCGGCTTGTTCGATTAATTCTTTCATCCTATCTGTTAAATTAGGACCAGGACAAACAACATTTACTAAAATATTGTACTTGGCAAATTCATTAGCTAAAGTTTTAGCAAACCCTACTACACCTAAACGAGTAGTATTTGATAATACCATGTTTTCAAGAGGTTGTTTAACTGAAACTGAAGCGATTGCGATGATTCGCCCAAAATTTTGCTTTTTCATTGTAGGAATGACTAAATAGCAGGTTCTAATGAAAGATAATAAGTTTAAATTTATTGCATTTTCCCATTCTTCATTTGAAATATCCATGATTGGTCCAGAAGGAGGACCGCCAGCATTGTGAACTAAAATGTCTATTCTGTTGAAATATTCAAGTGTTTTTTTAATTAATTTTTCAATATTTTCTTTATTATTCAAATCTGCTTGTATTGAAACAACTTTGTTATCATACTTTTTATTAGCATTCTGCTTGATAATTTGTTCTGCTTTTTCTAGATTTTTCAATGAGCGACTACAAATAACTACATTAGCACCTTCTTCAAAAAACATTTTAGCACATGCTAAACCTAATCCCTTGCTTGAAGCAAGAATTAATGCCACTTTATTTTCCAAACCTAAATTCATTTTTAACCTCCTTAAAATCAATCTTTAAAAAATAGATTTGTAAATATAAAAAAAAGAATAATTTATTTTAATTTATGCTTTTTCCAGAGAAAATTATAAGTATACTTACCAACGAAATAAGCCAATAATATGCCAGCAATTTCATCAAGTATGTAATGTTGTTTTACAAATAATGTAGACAAAACGACCCCTGTTGCAATGATTAAAGTAATAATTGCAATAATTTTACGAGTAATGCTTGGTTTTATCTTGCAATACCTATACCATGCGTAAAAGATAATTACTGAAACTGCGGCATGAAGACTAGGTAGGCAATTGAATGAAGTATCGCTCCTATAATAACCAAACATTGCTTCTGCAAAAAAGTTTCCTTTATAAAGATTTTCTATTGCAAAGAGATCTTGTCGCCACCAATAGGTTGATACTGGAAACACTATATAAACAAGAATTGCAATAGCATTTATTATTACTAGAGACCAGCTGAGAGCGTATCCTTTTTCACCATCAACAAAGGCAAAATATACCATGGACAAGATTACCATCGAATAGAATAGATAAATGTAAAAAATGGCCATTTCTGGAATGAATGGAATTAAATTGTCACCAAGAAAATCGAGATGGAAACCCGTTCCTTCAGGATATAGAGAACCAGTCCAATCATAAGCAATAGTATTTAATAGGATATAAAAAACAACAACCATTAAAAAGAAATTTACAATCGCATACGAGAGCCATTTACTCCATTTGGTTGATTTTTCTTTAAAAAAAGCCTTTTCAATCATATCTTGGAATTTTCTAATTATTATCGCCTTTAAAAAAATTACTTGAAAACTAAATCATTACAAACAATTCAAAATCATGGTTATTTAATTTAAAATTTTTTTAATTATAATGAAAATTCTCTAAAGAATTTAGAAATCATCTCACATCAATATCCAGCATTCTTCAACACATCTAAAAATTAAAGATTATTTTTTAGTATGGAGATCTTGCATGATTCTTAAATGTTTAATTAAAAAGTATTAATTATGGAAAAGATTTTTGTTTTGAAAGAAATAACACTCTAAAAATTCATTTTAATAAATTTTTATTAGAGAAAAAATAAATTTAGATTATCATAAGGTTTTCAAAAAACATAATTTTTTATAAAAATTCTTTCATAATAAACTTAAATTAAGTATATGAAAATATTTATTAAAATTCAATTTAATATAATATTAAGTTATTGAACTTATTTGGTGGAGAATGTGTCCATAGATACTAAAAGTTTTGATACGATATTAAGTAAGATAATAAAGTCAGAAAGTGGAATAAAGAAAGTTATCTTGGTAGATCGAACAGGATTAACCATAGCTAGTGTTTCTAAATTTTCTTATTTTCCCGCAGATGTCGATGGAATCGGTGCTATAGCATCTGCTGTATTTTGTGCAAGTGAAGAACAAGGAAAAAATCTAGAATTAGGCGAACTTGAAATTGTTACAAGTGAATTTAGTGGAGGAAAGATTTTTGCTTCAGCTTGTGGAAAAAAGGGGGTTTTGACATTGATCTCTGATCCTGACATTAATATAGGTCTTATTCGCTTGATTTTAAAACGTTCTGGAGAAGAATTACGAGAAATTCTTGATGAGTTCTTATCAGATGTTCCTGAAACTCTTGACTCTGGAATTGATTTGAGCGATTTAGATCAATTAACTCCAGATTAAAAAAAATTCTCATAATTATTAATCTTATAATTTTCCAATATTTCCTTAAATATTAAGTATTAAATGACTAATTTCTCTAAAAATTGCTATTCTCATCTAAATTTTCAAAATTTATTATGAATTATTAGATTTCAATAATTAATATACCCATTAATATCCTCGTGTTTGATTAGTATTTAAAAAAGCTTGTTTTAAAATTTATCATTTCTTTCTTTTCAATTATATTATTAAAATAAATTATGTTCTTTCAATATTTCTAAGTAATGATCACGCTCTCTTCTCAATATTTTAATCTCTTTTTTTAATTCGATTATTTGCTCGTTTAATGCATCTACTTTTGAGTTATTTAAATCCAGTTCTCTTTTTAAATTCTTGATTTTTAGTTTTAGATTTGTAATAGTTTCTAAGTGAATGTCATTTGTTTCATTTAACTGATTAAATTTATATTGGAGTTCTGAATACTTTTTTTCAAGTTTTTTAATAATTTTGTTTAATTCATCATTTTTCCTTTTGTAGTTTTCTATTTCTGAGTCATAATTGCTTAATTTCGACTTTAAATCAGTTGTATTCAATTCTTCTTCTCTTAATTTATTTAATTCCCTTTCGATTTCCACCATCTTATTTTTGAGTAAAACATTTTCAGAACTTATTTCTTTGTTCACTTTTTCTAAATTTTCATTCTCTTTCTTCATATTTTCAATTGAATTTGTTAGATCATCAAGCTGTTCATTTAAAGTTTTGATTATTTCATCTTTTTCCGCCACTTCACTCGCTAATTTTAAGTTATTAATATGTAATTTGGATATTTCCATTTCTTTTTCTTCAATTGATTTTTTTAATAATATATTTTCTTGTCCTGCCATATCGGATAATTTATCTTCATATTCATTAAAGGAATTTTTATCTTTTTTATTTTTAAGATTAAGAAATTCTTTCTCTTGAAAGTATAATTTTTTTTTAACAGAGTGGAACTCACCTTCAACAATCTCGTTCCAAAAAGGTTCTAATTGGAATCCTTTTAGCTGCCTATAATAATTAGATAATAAAATGTTAAAATCTCGTGCTTCCCTCTTGGGTAAAACTTCATTAGCAAATCTTCTTAACATTCCTTCATAATCTTTTTTTAAATCATCTCTTGCATCTAAAAATAGAGATAAAATATAATTTGGTTTTCCTATGAAATGCTTAAAATCTCTACCTGAATATAAGTTTATTATGCGAATTTCTTCATTTAATTCTATTACAAATGATTTTGGCTTATCTAAATTTTTAATAAAATCATTTCTAATTACGTTTTTCAATTTTTCTAAAGTAGGTAAATTGATAAATTCTGTAGGAATTTGAGAATCCATCTTAATCTCTTCAGATTCATCTACTTTAAAGATTATTAATCCTTTCATTTTCCTTGATCATCTCTTTTTGGTTTGAAAATTTAATTATCCATAATATGCAATACACGAAATAAAGTTTTTTCTTATATTTATTTATTTTTTCAAAAATGGAAGCTTGAAATCCTTAAAAATTAAAATTAAATTAAAACATTGCATCAAAAAGATCCAGCAAGCTTAAAAATTGAATTTTAATAAAAATTAATCTAAATAACTTTTAACCAATTCTCTAAATTTCTGTACTCTTATAGGCTTAGAAATATATTCGTTAAATCCCGCATTAAGAATTCTTTCTTTATCTCCTTTCATGGCAAATGAAGTAACAGCGATCATTGGGACATTTTTAAACTTTTCAATTTTCCGCAATTTTTTGCAAATTTCAACACCATCTAATTCTGGCAGTTGAATATCCAAAATTATTAAATCGGGCTCTCCCGATTTAATCAGTTCAAATCCTAAATCACCCCTAGTTTCTTCGTAAATCTCTACATCTGGTATTAATTTTAAAATTGCTCTAAATAATTTCATATTTTTTTCATTATCTTCAATAACATAAATTTTTTTCAATTAGAATCATCTTCTTGGTATTATTTATTCTTAATTTAAAAATAAAGATATGATATTTTATTTTTTGCTTATCAATACCTTTATAAATAACATTTTTTATTGTTTATTTAAATTTAATTATATCTGGAATTGTTTTTTTTCCTATTAAAGAGGAGGATCAATGATTAATGGTTCAAGGGGTCATACTATTTAGTTGGGATCAAAAAATAGGGACAATTGTAGAAGTAAAATATCCAGAAAATTTAGTTGTGTCCCAGTATTTAGCAAATAAAATCTTCATGACATTTGCTTATAGTGAAGATTATCTTAAAGAAGAATTAATAGAAATAAACTATGAGAATAAAATTTTATTATCGTACTGTGATAAAACAAGAATTTCCCAGTTTGGTTACGAAATCATAACTCTCATATTGGATGAGAGAGAACATGTCAAGCTTAATATGTTCAAGCAATTATTATATGATTTTGGTAAAAAGGTTTTCAGTTTTGATAAAAATGAAAGGGGTCGTTATTTCTTAGATAATATTAATATTCTCTTTAAAGAATCTACGACAAAAAAGATACTTTTACTGGGGAGACCTGGAACTGGTAAAACTACCATAAAAAAGATAATTTTCGAAGGAGCGGATCCAAAACATTTATTGTATAATCCATTAGAACCCACAAGAGGTATTGTTCCCAGTGCTCAAACATGGTTAGATTTACAATTAGGAATATTTGATTCTTCAGGACAAGAGTTAGATGATTTACTTAATAATAGAGATGATCAAGATCATTTGTTAGCATTTGAAGATACCAATTTTACGATTTACATATTTGATTATACAATTTGGTCTTCAAATTTTAATGAAGTTCTTGAGGATATAAAAAAAATTCAAGCCATAATTAATGAATATGGTGGCATTAATAAACTAATTTTAATCATGCATAAAATTGATCTCATTAATATTAATAAAAGACAAGAAATAAAAAATGATGTTGAATCTAAGATTAAACAAGAATTTAATCTACCAATATTCTTCACTAGCATCTTGCCAGATTTAATTTATGATTTGTATAATTCTTTTTACGAGATATTAAGTATTTACTCCGAGGAGACATATAATTTAAAGAAGATTTTAGATGAAAGTTTAAAAGAAATTGAGAAAACGATGTTTTATATCACCAATACTAATGATAGTATCATAGTTCAAACGATGACTAAGGATTTTAACACTCAAATCATTAATTATACGCACAAATTGATCGCTCAATTGAATCAGAATTTTGAAGAAATGTCTAATAACGATAATATTGAATATTTAATCCTTTCAAGTTCAGGTCAATTAAACATTATTATGAACAATCTCAAATTAGAAAAATATAATTTGAAGAATTTAATTGGAGTCTCTTCATCGCTCGGTTCGAATAAATTGAAATTTAAAGTTGGAGAAATAGGCTCCAAGATAAGACAGTATTACTTTCTATCATTTAAAAAAGATAATAACTAAAAAAAATAGTAAAGATGGGAAATAAATTAATATTTATAGGACCTCCTGGAGCAGGTAAAACCACTCTTCGGAAGATTTTTTTTGAAGGTGAAAATACTAAAAAACTTCTTGAATATGCTTTAGAACCAACATATGGAGAAGAATCAATAATTTTAAGGCTTCCTAAAATACATGAAGAGATTGGAATTTTTGATTTAGCAGGACAGGAAAATGAACGTTGGCTTGAAAGTGAAGAGAGGGCTATTTTTTTGGATACAAATATCATACTTGGCGTAATGGATGTAACTGCTGAAATAGATGCAATTATTGAATTTATAACCAAAATATTAAAAATTAGGAATGAAGTTACTCCTTCTGCTTTTGTATATATATTATTACATAAAATTGATTTAATTAGTTTTAAAAAGCTTGAAAGACTAAAAGATGAAATAAAATTTAAGTTTATAGATGCAAAGCAAACTAAATTTTTCTTTACAAGTTTGAAAAGAGAATTTTTTTATCAAACATTCTCCTGTTTCCTACAAATAATTAAAAAAAGCATTTCAACAGAGGAAGAAGGAGAAAGTACGGCAATATTAAATGTTTTGGAAGAGAATTTTAATTTAATCAAGATTATCGATGAAGAAATAATAATTTCAAAAGAAGAATTAGCAAGAAAACTAAATAAACCTGTTGCAATAATAGATATTCTTTTAAGAAATTTAGAAAAAAAGGGGTATGTAAAGGTTGAGAATGTAGAAAATCAAAAATTAATTAGTTTAACAGATGAGGGCAAAAATAATAATAAGAACATATATACAACGCTTCTTGTTTTCCCAGAGAATATAACTGGCCAGATATCTATTGAAGAAAAAGAGGTTGCTAAAAAAGAGAAATATCCTTTCATCGGAGCATTTGTTGCTGATAAAAACGGGAAATTGCTTTTTAAAATAGAGAATGAAAAAGATGCTATCAAGCAAATTCTAATGGATAATTTCCAACAAGAAGAGGGAATTCCTCCTTTAGAATTGGATCTAATTCCAATGTTTATTAGTGCTTTAGAGAAATTTTCTAAAGAATTAAATATTAGAGATTTAGTAAACCTCGAATTAGGAGGTACCAATCTAAAATTAAATGTATTTTCTTATGAAGATTTTACAGTAACTTTTTTTATGTATCCCGATGTGAATATAAAAGCAGTAGAATACGAAATAAGAGGATTTTTTGATGAAATATTTGAAGAATATCGAGAGCAGTTAAATTATAGCATTCAGAGTGGATATTTGGATAATCTGGAACCAATAATTAATAAATGCAATATTTGGTTAAAAGAATTAAATAAAAAATATAATAATATGTTAATAAGTTATGATTTAATTGATATGTCTAATGCAAAGGATTTATTCATTAAAATTGATGAATTATATGCGAAAATCAGCACAAAATCAACAATAACATTAGAAAAAATAAAAAAACTGAAAGTAGACTTAATGAAAGCGATGTTATCAAACGATTTTGATGAGATAAAGAAAATTAGTAAAAAGGCAAATGAAATAAGCTCCAATTTTTTATTTTAATCTAATAACCTTCCTTTAATTCTTCTAATTTCTTTGGAATATTAAACGTAAAAGTACTTCCTGATCCAAGCACGCTGAAAAAACTTATTTCTCCGCCATGTAATTCTACTAATCTTTTTGTTAATGATAAGCCTAAACCAGTACCTGGGACAGATCTAACATATGGAGAATCTATTCTTTTAAATTCCTTAAATATAAGTGGAAAGTCTTTTCTAGCAATTCCAATCCCCGTATCTTTTACTTTAAAGATCCAATCATTATATGTCTCTCTTACTACAAGAGTTATTTGGCCTTCCATTGTAAATTTAATCGCATTAGTTAATAAATTCAATAATATTTCCTTAAATCGGATTGGGTCCGCATAAATGTATTTTTCATCGTCCAAACCTTTAATCTCAAGTTCTAAACCCTTTTTATTTATATCTGGCATCAAGCTTGAGACAACTTGATTGATAATGCTGTTTAATGAAAATTTTTGAATGTTTAAAGTAACTTGACCAGATTCGATCTTAGAAATATCTAGTATATGTTTTACCATCTCAAATTGATGTTCCGCGGAAGCTTTAATATCTTTAATAAATTCCTCTTGATCCTTATTTAATGGCCCATAAACTCCTTCTAATAATAATTCTGCAAATCCAATAATCGCATTTAAGGGTGTTCGCAATTCATGGGACATTGTTGCCATGAATTCAGTTTTGAATTGGGAAGATTTTAATATTTGGTCCAAATACAATTTTTGTTGCTTGAGAGCATCATTCAATTCTTTAGTACGCTTTTTAACTTCATTTTCTAACTTTATTTTAAATTGTTCCTCCAAGAATTCTCGCTTTTTCTTTTCTGTAATATCTTTAAAAAGAAGTTGGATTAACATTCGATTTTCTTGCTTAATAAGTGAGGCTTGAATCTCTACCCAAATATCTTCATCATTTTTAGTTCGA
>Ga0190334_1000500_pt1 | contig 19459 bp, 18 predicted proteins | sample 48720478_MG_FD_161270 | JGI IMG/M metagenome (GOLD analysis project Ga0190334, IMG submission 161270) | Hydrothermal vent sediment bacterial communities from Southern Trench, Guaymas Basin, Mexico - 4872-04-7-8_MG | ecosystem: Environmental > Aquatic > Marine > Hydrothermal vents > Sediment ...
AAGAAAAAACATTTGCCATTTTTAAGGGACTATCCTGTCCTGAAATAAGTGCAGAAACCCCTCCGCGAACCTTCAGGTGGTCATCAGAGAAAAAGACGGAAATTTGGTTTTATATCTCGCCAAAAGATACACAAAAAATAAATTTTTTAGAAATCTTTGTTTATCCATTTGTGCCCCCGTTTAAGCAAACGCAAGTTATGACTGTATTTTTAAATCAATATAAAATAAAATCCTTAAATTTAGAAAAAAAATGGACATTATATAGATTGAAAGTTAAAGATAGATTAAAACCTGGCTTGAACAAGCTCAGTTTTGAATACAGCCATGTCTTTAGGCCATGTGATTATTATCCCCAAAGTAAAGATGATAGAACCTTGGCTGTGGCCTTTGATTTTTTGAGGCTCAAGTGAATGTATAATTAAACCACCCTTGCCCCAAAAAGCCTTTTCATTCTTTCCAAGGCAAAGATATGGGCGTTTTTATCAAAGTCTGCTACTCCTTTTTCATGGATATAAATCTCATAATCCCTTTCACATAAATCACTTACTGTTTCCATCACACAGATAGAAGTGCACACTCCTACTATATGGACTTGAGTGATATTTTCCTTCTTTAAAATCTGTTCCAGATTGGTATTAAAAAGACCGCTAAAGTGTTGTTTGGGGACAATATAATCTTTTGGAGCTGGAGATAATTCAGGCACAATTTCCGCTCCTTTTGTGCCCTTTATACAGTGAGGAGGAAACCGTTTAAATTCTCTATCTTCTGGTTCATGTTGGTCAGCAACATAGATAATAACTGCTCCTTCCCTTCTTTTAGTTTCAATCAATTTTTTTATATAAGGAATAATCTTTTGGGCAGCTTCGCCACAATAAAGAACACCATCAGGACTTACGAAGTCATTTAACATATCTACTATTAAAACAGCCTGTTTAGACATTGGTTTTGGGGTTTTTTAAAAGTCTTTTGCGTCCAAATAGGAAGTAACATAATCCACCTATACAGGGAATAAAGATGACAAACAATAACCAGAGAAATTTTCCATAAATATTCTTTATTTCTTTAGTCATTAATTCAATAATTGCCCAGAAAGTGGGTATCATAGGTATTAAAAAAATAAGAATTAATAAACCCCACTTAAGCATTTTCGGTAAATGTTTTAAATATTAACCTATATGCTCACTACCCATCTTATATCTCAGGGAAGAAGCAATTTTGCCAGTTATTGGCTGGTTGCAATCAAATAAGTCTATTTTTAGACTGCTTCTACTGCTTTTACTTCAGAAATTTGCTTTTTTAAATAAGCTTCTACACCCATTTTCAGAGTCATCTGAGACATAGGACAGCCTGCACATGCCCCTTTTAATCTAACTTTGACTATTCCATCTATCACATCTACTAATTCAATGTCACCACCATCTGCTTGAAGAGAAGGTCTTACTTTATTTATGGCCATCTGGACCCTATTTTTTAAATCACTCACTTTCTTTCTCCTTTAACATAAATTGGGGGACACTTAAAAATCCCCCTTTATGGACTTTGGGGTTATAATATTTAGTGTGCATTTTTCTCCACCTAGCTTCAATTAAAGCTTCATCAGCCATTACTGGGTCATATTTAAAGCTTCCCAATATAAAACTCCACATCCCACCAGGATAGCTAGGAATGGCATAAACATAAATCCGCACAATGGGATATATATCTTTTAAAAAATCACATAATCCCTTTATAAACTGTTCATGCAAATAAGGAGACTCACTCTGAATCACCATTATACCATCCTCATTTAAAACCTCAACCAAATCTTCTTGAAACCCTTTTTCATAAAGAACTTTGGCCGGTCCTACTGGGTCAGTAGAATCAATAATCACTATATCATATTTGGAGCGATTTTTCTTGACATACCATCTTCCATCACTAATATGAATCTTCACCCGTTTATCCCTCAATTTATTACTTACTGAGGGGAAATACCTTTGGGCCACTTTGATTACTTCAGCATCAATTTCCACCAAATCTAACTCTTGCACCATTTCATGTTTCAAAATCTCCCTTACACTACCCCCATCACCTCCACCAATGACTAACACCCTTTGAGGACAAGGATGGGTAAAAAGGGCAGGATGCACAATTAATTCATGATAAACATATTCATCTCTCTCAGTAAGTTGGACACACTGGTCTAAAATTAACGCCTTACCTAAATTTTTGAATTTTAGAACATAAATCTCTTGGTAAGATGAGTGTTCATGGTAAAGAATGTCTTCCACCAAAAATCCAAGCCTTAATCCATTTATTTCTTCGTAAAACCAACCATCATTTTTGTTCAGCATCTGAATAAGAATCACCCCGATGAAAATCCAAGACATGCATTTTTTTAGGTTTTAAATATTGCTTGACCACAGAAACTACTTCTTCTGGTCTTACATAAGGAACACAGGTATAAATGTCTATGGCTGCATATCCTATTTCAGGCCATGAGTGAACGCTCATGTAAGACTCCTTCAATAGGGCTACTGCACTCAGTCCTTGAGGATTAAATTTATGGGTCTTAAGCTCTACTAACGTTGTACCGGAGACTTCTACCGCTTTTTCCAGCATTCCTTTTATAAGCACCTCGGAATTTAAAACCCTTCCATTACACCCCCACAATTCCAAAATTAAATGCTTCCCCATCCATGCCATTTCACCCCCCTTAATTTAAAAATTTACTTCTTTAAGGACAAGTTACATAAGCCTCCTGGTCGTAATAAAGTTCTCTCTGCCAATCCACCTTGCCCCTTACCAAAGGTTGAGGTGAATTTACTGCATAAATCCGAAACAGATTAGAAGTATAAAAATCCACCTCTGGGATTTTAATTTCTACAGGTGCTTCTTTGACTACCTTTAATTCCAAATTCAAAATGTCGTCTCTTTCTAAAAGATAAGTGTGAAACCCCCGCACAATATCGGTAATGGTAAACCCCATTTCTAAAATGTCTTTTTGTATATTCCACCATTTTTGACGTGATGCTTCTAAATGTGTCAACCCAAAGTAACCTATAGAACCTTCTCCTTTTAAGGCTTCAACACACCGAGAAAGGAATAAACGAAGACCCCCTATGGTCTCTACAGGGTCTGTCAAAAAAACATCATATTTGCCTTTAAATTGGTCAGGAAGGGGCTCTCTAACGTCATAACGAATTACTTCAAGATTATTCCAACCTTTTAAAGCTGCTTTCTTTTCAATAAAGTTTAAAATCCTTTGATCAATTTCTAAAACAGTGACTTGTTTTGGAAAACCTGAAGCAAGCAGGGCTAAAGAAGTTAAGTCATCATCTCCCAATAAAATAATATTTTTACCTTCTATATCCCCAAGTTGATACATAAAAATCACCCGTGCTACCGTATCTGTGGAGTCAACATAGCCTTGGTCGTATTCTGAAATCGCCTTAGGACGTTCAAAAGTTAAGCTCTCAAATTCTTTTACTAACCATTTGAAAGGAGATAAAGTAACAGTTTTACCATGACACTCAGGACACATAGCAGAATTAAAAACTGAAATCCCTAAATCCTTAGCTTCTTCTCTTCCTTTTGAAGTGAGATAAAATAAATTGTTTTTATATTCTAAGATTTTATTTCTTAGGAGATTTTTTAAGGTTTTTTGAACGGTGGGTATATCAACATCAATATACTTGAGGAGCTTCCAATATGTCAAGGGTTGAGCTAATAAAAACCGTAATACAAAGCTCTTAACCCTTGTTTCTGCCAATCTATCCTCCTCTTCTGATATACTTTACATCGGTCTTCTATCATAAGCAGTTGTTTTTTACATGATTTTATGGAAATGTCAAGTAGCCAAAAAACCAGGCAGTATGATAACATGAAAAAGTTGTGCACCTTGGTAGTAAGGCCTGCCTGCCTGACGGCAGGCAGGTTGGAATTTTATCCAAAAATCAATCACGGATTTTGGGCCATTTTTGCTATTGACATTTGATAAAGAAGTGAGTATAAAGAATATACCCACCTGAGAGGTGAAGTGGAAATTTTAACTTTTTGTAGCCAAAGAATATAGTTCTTTTATATGTTTGAGATTATGGCCAATTGAGGGTAAATCTGTATTATCCATGAGTTTAGAGTCTTTGTTAAACTTAAGTGAAGGATGTAAATATTCAGATAGTCACAATAAGAGAATTTACACAAGATTTAAATTAGAGGATATAAAACATCACAACTCAAGAAATTTTTGATATGTAGGTTTATTTAAAATTCTGGCTACTGGAAATACTTGTAAAAATAATCCCATTTTTGACAGATAAGTGGATTGATTTACTAAAAATATTTTTTGTGAGGAAGTAAAGATGAATTTAGCTCAACTAAAAGCAATGAAGATCAACTCCTTAATTGAACTGGCAAAGGAATTAAATATAGAAGGTGCCCCTGGGATGAGTAAACAGGCGTTGATCTTTACTCTTTTGCAGACGCAAGCAGAAAGAAATGAGGCTATTTATGGTGAGGGGGTGTTGGAAATCCTTCCTGATGGTTTTGGTTTCTTACGTTCTCCTTATAATAATTATTTGCCTGGACCTGATGATATTTATGTCTCTCCCTCTCAAATCAAAAAATTTGGTCTGCGCACAGGGGATACCGTAAGCGGAGAAATACGACCTCCCAAGGAGGGAGAGAAATATTTTGCTCTAGTAAGGGTGAAAAGCATCAATTTCGAAGTTCCAGAGAAGGCAAGGGAAGTAATTTTATTTGACCACTTAACTCCTTTGTTCCCTAACCAAAAAATCCATTTAGAGTATACGCCTACTAATTATTCTACCCGAATTATGGATTTACTCACACCCATAGGAAAAGGTCAGCGGGGACTCATTGTGGCTTCTCCTCGGACAGGGAAGACTATGCTTTTAAAAGATATTGCTCACGCTATTGAGACTAACCATCCAGAAATTTTTCTCATTGTTTTACTCATAGATGAAAGGCCTGAGGAAGTGACAGATTGGCAACGCACTGTTAAGGCAGAAGTAATTAGTTCTACCTTTGATGAACCAGCTCACCGTCATATTCAAGTAGCCGAAATGGTAATAGAGAAGGCGAAAAGACTAGTAGAATACAAAAAAGATGTAGTAATTTTACTAGATAGTATTACCCGTTTGGCTAGGGCTTATAACACTGTAGTACCTGCCAGTGGCAAAATTCTCTCGGGAGGGATAGATGCTCATGCCTTGCACCGGCCTAAACGGTTCTTTGGAGCTGCTAGAAATATTGAAGAAGGTGGCAGTTTAACTGTTATTGCTACTGCTTTGATTGAAACAGGTAGCCGTATGGATGAAGTCATCTTTGAGGAGTTTAAAGGGACAGGAAACCTGGAAATTCATCTAGATAGGCGTTTAAGTGATAAGCGTATTTTCCCTGCTATTGATATTAATAGGTCAGGAACAAGAAGGGAAGAATTGCTCACAGACCCCAAATATCTCCCTCGCATTTGGCTTCTAAGGAAACTCTTATCACCGCTAAATCCAGTGGATGCTATGGAATTTCTTTTAGAAAAAATAAAGATGACTGAAACAAATGAAGAGTTTTTAAATTCTATGAATCAATAACCCTACCAATTTCTTAAAAAAATTGTAAAATGTGTTTAAAGGAGGTGTGGTTATGAAAGAAAAAATTCATCCCCCATATTATCGGACTAAAATCAGGTGTGCTTGTGGTTTTGAATTAGAAGTAGGTTCTACCAAAAAAGACATTAAGGTAGAAATTTGTTCTCATTGCCATCCTTTTTTTACAGGTAAGGAAAAATATATTGATGCTGCTGGTCAGATAGAAAAGTTTAAGAGGAAATACGGAATTGTTGACAAAGAATAATGGATATTTGGCAAAAATTAGAGGGAATAGAAAACAAATTTGTAGAATTAGAGAAGCTCCTGGCAGATTCAGAGGTATTGAAAGACACCGAAAAATACCGTCAATATGCCAAGGAACATGCAGATTTATCTAAAATTGTTCAAGTTTATCGTGAATATAAAAAATTACAAAAAGAGTTAGAAGAAAATAAAGAGCTCCTCTTGGATAAAGATGAAGAATTACGCAATTTGGCCAAGGCAGAAATCTCTACGCTAAATAAAAAAATAGCAGAAAAAAAACAGGAACTTAAAATCTTACTTCTTCCCAAAGAATCAGCAGATGAAAGAAATATTATTTTTGAAATACGAGCAGGAACAGGTGGCGAAGAAGCTGCCCTTTTTGCAGCAGACCTTTTTAAAATGTATACAAAATATGCAGAGAACAAGGGATGGCGTGTTGAAATGTTAAGTTCCCACTTTACTGGCATGGGTGGAATAAAGGAAATCATCGCTGCCATTGAAGGAAAGGGGGCATATAGCCGTTTGAAATATGAAAGCGGGGTGCATCGGGTTCAACGTGTCCCTGAGACAGAGTCTCAAGGAAGAATTCACACCTCTGCTGTAACTGTAGCTGTTTTGCCAGAGGCTAAAGAAGTAGAGATAGAAATTGACCCTAAAGATTTGAAGATTGACTTGTTTCGCGCCTCTGGTCCTGGTGGACAGCACGTAAATGTGACAGATTCGGCGGTAAGAATTACCCACTTACCTACTGGTATTGTGGTTCAGTGTCAAGATGAGCGTTCCCAATACAAGAATAAGGCCAAGGCTATGAAAATCTTGCGAGCTCGTCTTTTAGAAAAGAAGCGTCAAGAACAAGAACAACAAATGGTTGAGGAACGTCGGAGCCAAGTAGGCACTGGAGATAGGAGTGAGAGAATTCGCACTTATAATTTTCCTCAGGGCCGGGTTACAGATCACCGCATCGGTCTTACCCTGTACCGGCTGGAGGAAGTCTTGGAGGGAGATTTGGATGAAATCATTGATGCCCTCATTGCTCATTACCAGGCTGAGGCTTTAAAAAAGATGTAACCCGAAATTACCTTAACTTTTAAATTCCATTGCCAAAATAAAATCCAATAAAAACAGACATGAATGCAGGAAATTGGCAAAACAAGTGTCCTGTCTGCGGGGCAGACAGGTTTTAGGACTTTTGCAGGAGCTTCTTTTGATGTTTGTGGTTTCACCTTTTAGGTGACAGTGATACTTCAAGATTAACTTCACCAACCTATTTATAGCTTAGCAGATTGCTCCGTTAAGCCATCAAGACCAAGCCTTTCAGGGTGGCTTTCGCCAGTCTTGATGGCACTTCGCAATCTGCTTTTTAAAAAGTAGAGTTGGTTGAAAGGAAAAAGTTTTTTCCCTTTAATTAATTATTAAGCTTAAAAATATTAAAGAGTAAGGCAAAAAAAGAAGTTTTTCTTTAAGGGACTATTTTTCTGTCAAAGAGGAACAGCACTCCTTGACAGCCCCAGCCCTAAATAAAATGATTTTTTATAATGTTATGGCTTAAAATTAAAAACAATTTTTATCTATGAAAAAGTTATGCAAGTCCCTTTTATACCAAAATCAAAATTTTTGGACCATTCATCCCTGCCTGTCGGCAGACAGGTATCCGTACCACTATGCACACATTAACTATTTGGTAGCGGTCTCCTAATTATACAGAGAGCCCTTAAAGGCTAAAAAATCAAAGAGGGCAACCGCTAAAAACAAATTTCTTTTTCATACTGTGCGTAAGGTCATTTACTATATTTATAAGTTTTCTTTTGGAGTTATTACGGATTTGGGAGAATCTTTTAACTTTAGACCATATTTCTGGCAGAGTTTTTTTAAAGAATCGTGCAAATTCTTAGCTGTTTCTCTTGCCTGTTCAAACTTTTTATTTGCAGATTTTAAAATTGCTTCGTCTTTTTTCTCCAAAGCCGAAAGTAACATGGTAAAAGCTTGATAATACATCTCTGCCGTTTCTATGTATGTCTTATGGAAATTTTTGACTTCCTCTGTGCTTGGCTTAATATTTTTGAGCTTTTCCCGGAAATTGTTATAAGTAGGAATAACCTTATCTTTTAAAACATTATAAGTAGTGAGGTCATCTTTATAATTTTCGCCAGTAACGGATTCATAATATTCCATTGCTTCGGTTTCTAAGGGGGTTACTTTGGTAAGTTCAACATTGATGTAGTTCAACAAGTCTTGTGGGACTAAACCATTACCCCAAACCGAGGATAAAGGCACTAAAAATAACCATAAAAAGCCAATTATTACTCTCTTAGCGCCTCTTTTAAAGTGATAGCCCATACCTTCGAAAAGGGTAAAATTGGTGCCGGGGCCCAGAATCGAACTGGGGACACACGGATTTTCAGTCCGTTGCTCTACCGACTGAGCTACCCCGGCTAAGGCTAGCTTATAAAAACCCCAAACAGTTGTCAAGGGATTTAGAGCATAAATTGTGTCTCAAGTTCCCTTCTGCTTGACCTAGGTATTAATTTTTACTATGATGGGAGGGAAATGAAAACCGCCATTTTATTATTTTTATTGCTGACAATAACAGTAACCAGTGTTTATGGCTTAAGTTTGACCGAAGAAGCTATGGATTCCTTTAGGAATGAAGATTATGATGCTGCTATTAAAACAGGGCTAAAGGCCATAAAGGCTGAAGGTGGTTTTGATGCCCATCTAATCACAGGTGCAGCTTATTATAAAAAAGGCAAGCCTGATAAAGCTATACCGTATCTAGAAAAGGCAAAAACACTAGCCCAAACCCAGGAAAAATTTGCAGCAGTTTATAATTTCCTGGGTCTAAGTTACTACAGTGTGGGGAAAACAGATAAAGCACTTTATTACTTCTCCCAACAGTTAAAAATAGCAAGAGAACTAGGTGATAAAAAAGCCATGGCCTCAGGTTTAAACAATATTGCGGGTGTCCTTCGGGATAAGGGTGAATTAGAGAAAGCCCTTGGATATTATAAAGAAAGTTTACAATATGTGTCTACCAAGGATCTAGTAGCCCTAGGCACCATTCACAATAATATAGGTAATATCTATGCAGTTAAGAAAGATTACCTTAAGGCCATAGATTACTATAAAAAGGCCATAAATTACGCCCAAGAAGGTGGATATTATCTGGGAGTAGGCCCTATGAAATTAAATCTAGGAGAAAGTTATCGAAAGGTAAAAGATTACTCAAATGCCCAAAAGGAACTCCTTAAGGGGCTAGAAATGGTTCAGGGGGCGGGGATCAGGATTTGGGAGGCCACAGGTTGCCTTTATTTAGCCAAACTATATCGTGACTTAGGTCAATATGAAACTACCAAGAATTACGCTTTAAAGGCAAGAAAAATTTTTAAAAATATAGGGATGCAAGATGGTTTTAATCAGACTAATTTATTGTTATCATCAATTTCTCCTTGGGCAGTTTATTTAGAAACTTATAAAAATAAAGATGCTGCATATAAAAGGCTTCAAGTGCTCAGAGAGAAAGGTTATCAAGTAATGATAAAAGAAGCAAGGATACCTCAAAGAGGAACTTGGTATCGGATATTTATAGGTGGATTTAAAAATAAGGAAGATGCTTATAAAAAACGGGGTGAAGTAAAAAAGGACTTCCCAGGTGCATGGGTAGGAAGTTTAGAATATAAATAGTTTATGGAAAAGAAACAATTTTTTTCCAATACTCATCCGCAGTTATTTAAAGAAGTTTGGCAAGCCTTAAAAAAAGGTAAGAAGAAAAACCATCCTTATTGGAACTATATGGTCAAAAGCATTGAAGCACATAAGGAGTTTATTCCATTTTTAGAAGGAAAACAGAAGACATTGCCTTTAGCGTCTCCTGAGCCTTTTTTGCATCTTACTCTTCATACTGTGGTAGAAGAGTTATTGGACAAAAATGAATTATCTGAAGTGGGCTATTTTTATACAATTCAGAAAAAACGTGGTTTGTCTCACCATGAAATTGTCCATATGTTAGGGGCCATTCTTACTACTCAGCTATTTACTATCTTTAAAGAACAAAAATTTGATTTAGGGCTTTATAAACAAATACTTAAGGAATATGCCCATTATCCTCCAGAAATTTTTTGGGAAAAAATAGAGGAGGGATAAATGCAAAGATTGATTTTGTTTCTGATTGTTTTGTCTCCTACTCTAGCCTGGTCAGATACATTGTATCCTTTGGCTAGTTTGGATGCTCATTTAATTCCTAAAGGGCAGTGGGAATTTCGTTTAGGGGCAAAATATACCCAAAATAGGTGGTTTCCTTTTGAAAGAAAAAATACCCACCGTAAAGAACTCCACCTTCCGCAATTTGACTTAAACATTGGATTAGCCAATAATGTAGAAATACACTTTGATTACCCTTATATTTATCTTGATTCAGACCATACGGACAGTGACTGGGATACTGGAGATTTAACCTTAGGAGTGAAAATAAATTTATTTAAAGATAAAGTCAATTTTCCTGCTGTGTCTATTGATCTAAGCACTAAATTGCCCAATGGAGATTATGAAAATCGATTTAGCACTAATGAAACAGACTTTTTTGCCTTGGCTTTGCTAGCTAAAAGATGGCATGATTTAAATGTTTTTCTTAATATGGGTCTAGGCATTATTGGCAATCCCCAAGTAAATGCCTCTCAGGATGATGTGTTTGTTTATGGAGTGGGATTTAGTTATGCACTTTGGCCAAACATTGATTTATTGACAGAAATACAAGGTTGGGCAGGCAGTAATCATGATAATAATTATGCAGTGGCCACTATGGGTATTCAATATTGGTATTTATCTCATTGGCGATTAGATGCTGGAGTGCATGTGGGCTTGAATGAACAAAGTGAAGACTGGGGAATTAGTATGGGTATAAGTTATCTCTGGGAATGGTAAAATTAAACAAACTAAAAGAAGCAGCCCAAATAATTCAATCTGCCCATTTTGGCATTGCCTTAACCGGAGCAGGGATTTCAGCAGAAAGCGGTATACCTACTTTTAGGGGCAATCAGGGATTGTGGCAGCGATATGATGCTCAAGAATATGCGCATATTGATAGTTTTCTAAAAAATCCATCTAAAGTATGGCGGATGTTTAAGGAGTTTGACCAGATTATGACCCAAGCCCGACCCAATCCTGCTCATTTAGTGTTGGCTGAGTGGGAAAAACGGGGATATTTAAAGGCCATTATCACCCAAAATGTAGACAATTTACATCAAGTAGCAGGTTCCAAAAAGGTAATAGAGTTTCACGGCAATGCCTTTCGTTTGCGTTGTTTACAATGTGGGCGTATTTATAAAAAGACAGAAATTAGCTGGGAGGATGTCCCCTGCTGTGAATGTGGAGAAGTGCTTAAACCAGATGTAGTGTTTTTTGGTGAAAGGATTCCGTTTGAGGCCTTACTTGAAACCCAGAAATTGATAGATGCCTGCGATGTGATGTTAGTTATTGGAACCTCGGCTGAAGTAGCACCTGCCAATTTTTTACCTGATGAGGCCAAAAGACAGGGAGCCAAGATTATAGAAATAAACATCCACTCTACCCATCTAACAGAAACAATAACAGATATATTCTTAACAGGAAAGGCAAGTGAAGTATTGACAGAACTGGCACAAATCATAGGCACTTGCCCTCCTAAACAATCTTGATTATTATTGAGGCCAGCATGAAGGCATTGGTGGTTTTGGAAGATGGAACTGTGTTTGAAGGAAGGTCGTTTACCGTCTCGGGTGAGGCCTTAGGTGAGGTAGTATTTAATACCAGTATGATGGGATACCAAGAAATCCTGACAGACCCCTCTTATAAAGGACAGATTGTTACTATGACCTATCCCTTGATTGGAAACTATGGCATAAACCAAGAAGATATAGAATCAGCTAACATTCAAGTAGAAGGTTTTATCGTTAAGGAATATTGTCCTTTTCCTAGCAACTGGCGGAGTGAAAAAACCTTGGCAGATTATTTAAAAGAGGCATCTATTTTGGGGATCGAAGGAGTAGATACTAGGGCATTAACCCGCCATATCCGTTTACAAGGAGCAATGAAGGGGATTATTTCTACCAATAACTTAAATATAAAATCCTTACTAAAAAAGGTAAAGGCTTTTCCTGGCTTGATTGGAAGAGACTTGGCTACTCCTGTTTCCTGTAAACATCCATTTTTATGGCAAGGAGGGAAGTGTTTGAAAGTAAAAAACTGGGGGGCATCTGTTTGGCCAGATAAGACTAAATATAAAGTAGTGGCCATAGATTGTGGAATGAAATTTAATATTTTGCGTGAAATGGAAAAAAGAGGGTGTGAAATCTTGGTAGTGCCAGCCAAGTTAAAGGCCCAGGAGATTTTAGACACCCGGCCTGATGGGATTTTTCTTTCTAATGGTCCAGGAGACCCCGCGCCTATTAAACATGTAATTGAACAAGTGAAAGCACTCATAGGGAAAAAGCCCATTTTTGGCATTTGTTTGGGACATCAGATTATTGGTTTGGCCATGGGGGGAAAGACATTTAAATTAAAATTTGGGCATCGTGGGGCCAATCATCCGGTAAAAAACCTAGCCACAGGTAAAATAGAGATTACCAGTCAAAACCATGGTTTTTGTGTAGATATTGATTCACTGAAGGGGACAGGCATGGAGGTCACCCACCTCAATTTAAATGACAATACCTTAGAGGGTATGCGACACGAAGCCCTGCCTTTATTTTCTGTGCAATACCACCCTGAGGCCAGTCCAGGCCCACATGACGCTAAATATCTCTTTGATGAATTTATTAGGATGATGTAAAGATGCCCAAGGATACTAATATAAAAAAAGTGCTTATCATTGGTTCTGGTCCTATTATCATCAGTCAGGCCTGTGAATTTGACTATTCAGGCACACAGGCCTGCAAGGCCCTTAAAAGCGAAGGATACCAAGTAGTCTTATTAAATAGCAATCCTGCTACTATTATGACTGACCCAGAAATGGCTGACAGAACCTATATTGAGCCTATTACTCCAGAAATTCTGGAGATGATTATTGCTAGAGAAAGGCCTGATGCCTTGTTGCCTACTTTAGGCGGACAGACAGCCCTAAATACTGCTGTAGCTGTAGCTGAGGCCGGGATATTGGATAAATATAGTGTAAAAATGATAGGAGCCTCTTTTGAGGTAATTAAAAAGGCAGAGGATAGAGAGCTATTTCGTGAAGCTATGAAAAAGATAGGCCTAAGAGTGCCTAAAAGTGGTATTGCCAGAGATATGGAAGAAGTGAGAAAAATTGCCCAAGAAATAGGATTTCCTATTATTGTGAGGCCTAGTTTTACCTTAGGTGGCACAGGCGGTGGGGTGGCCTACAATAAAGAAGACCTTGAAGCGTTGGCCCAAACAGGACTTTCAGCCAGCATGATCCATGAGATAATGTTAGAAGAGTCGGTATTAGGCTGGAAGGAATATGAGCTAGAGGTCATGCGAGATAAAAATGACAATGTAGTAATTATTTGCTCTATTGAAAACTTTGACCCTATGGGAGTTCATACCGGAGACAGCATCACTGTTGCCCCAGCCCAGACCTTGACGGACAAAGAATATCAAGATATGCGGGATGCTGCTATTGCTGTTATTCGGGAAATTGGAGTAGAAACAGGAGGTAGTAATATCCAATTTGCCCTTGACCCTAAAACAGGAGAGATGGTAGTAATTGAAATGAATCCCCGGGTTTCACGGAGTTCTGCTTTAGCCTCTAAAGCTACTGGTTTTCCCATTGCCAAGATTGCCACTAAGTTGGCCATTGGTTACACCCTGGATGAAATTCCCAATGATATTACAAAAGAAACATACGCCTCTTTTGAACCTACTATTGACTACTGTGTGGTGAAGATTCCCAGATGGGCATTTGAGAAATTTCCGAGAGCCAGAGACGAATTGACTACCTCTATGCGTTCTGTAGGAGAAACTATGGCCATTGGCCGAACGTTTAAAGAGGCCCTACAAAAGGGATTACGTTCTTTAGAGATTGGGAGGTATGGATGGGGAGTAGATGGAAAAGATCCTAAAAATCTGACCAAAGAGGAAATAAAACAAAGGCTTATTCATCCCAATTCAACACGCATTTTCTATATTAGATATGCCCTAGAAAGGGGGTTTTCTATTGAGGAAATCCACCATTTAACTAGTATTGACCCTTGGTTTTTACATAATATGAAGCAGATTTTGGATTTAGAAGAAACATTAAAAAGGCACGCAGGGAAGGATTTAAGCCACATTCCAGAGGAAGTTTTTAAGCAAGCCAAAGAATATGGTTACTCTGATAAGCAACTAGCTTATCTTTGGGGAACAGATGAAAGAGCGGTGCGTCAGGAAAGAGAGAAAAGGAAGCTGTTTGCTGTTTACAAACTGGTGGACACCTGTGCCGCCGAATTTGAGGCTTATACCCCTTACTACTATTCTACCTATGAAAAGGAAGATGAGGCGCGGGTCTCACCTAAAAAGAAGGTAATGATTTTAGGTGGAGGACCAAATAGGATTGGGCAAGGCATTGAGTTTGATTATTGCTGTGTGCATGCTTCGTTTGCCTTAAAGGAGGAAGGAATAGAAAGTATTATGGTCAACAGCAATCCTGAAACAGTGAGCACTGATTATGATACTTCAGATAGACTTTATTTTGAACCGTTGACCTTAGAAGATGTGTTAAATATTATTAAGAAAGAAAGACCTGCCGGAATTATTGTTCAATTTGGGGGACAAACCCCTTTAAATCTTGCTGTCTCTTTGTGGGAGGAAGGGGCACCTATCATTGGCACTACCCCAGATAGTATTGACCGCGCTGAAGACCGAGAGAGATTTAAAGAAATGCTTAAGAAATTGGGGTTAAAACAACCCTTAAATGGAACAGCAATGACCATAAAAGAGGCCATTGAGATTGCTCACCAGATTGGATTTCCTGTGCTGGTAAGACCTTCTTATGTCTTGGGTGGTCGGGCAATGGAGATAGTCTATAATGAGCGAGATTTAGAGAGATTTGTAGCCTTGGCCGTAGAAGCTGCCCCGGGTCATCCTATCTTGATAGATAAATTTTTAGAGGATGCTATTGAAATAGATGTAGATGCCGTGGCCGACGGAGAAGTTTGTGTGGTAGCAGGCATTATGGAACACATAGAGGAAGCAGGTGTTCATTCAGGAGACAGTGCTTGTGTCTTACCTCCCCATACATTATCTGAAAAAATTATAGCAGAAATTAAGCGACAGACAAAGGCCCTAGCCCAGGAATTGAACGTGATTGGTTTGATGAATGTGCAATATGCAGTAAAAAATGGGGAGGTCTATGTATTGGAAGTAAACCCCCGCGCCTCTCGCACAGTGCCTTTTGTCAGTAAGGCTACAGGCATACCTTGGGCAAAGGTGGCTACTAAGGTAATGTTAGGGAAAAAATTGAAAGCATTAGGTATTACTAAAGAAATAGAAGTTAACCATGTGTCCGTTAAAGAAGTAGTGCTGCCTTTTTTGCGTTTCCCAGGCGTTGACCCTGTTTTAGGGCCAGAGATGCGTTCTACAGGAGAAGTGATGGGCATTGCTCATGATTATGGTCAGGCCTATGCTAAGGCCCAAATTGCCTCTGGACAGAACCTATATTTACCTAAAACCAGCAAGGTGCTTATCACAGTAGCAGATGGATATAAGCCAGCAGTAGTTCCTATTGCTAAAAAATTACACCAGTTGGGCTTTAAGTTAGCGGCTACCCGAGGCACCGCAAATTATTTAAAAAAAGCAGGTCTTCCTGTGGAAACTGTGCACAAGGTGAGAGAAAAAAGACCCGATGTGGTGGACCATATTAAAAATCATGCATTTAGTTTGGTGATTAATGCCCGTTTTGGCCAAGAATCTAGCGAGGTTGCACCCTTGATTCGTAAAACTGCCTTGTTGTGCGGCGTTCCATATGCTACTACCTTGGCTGGGGCTAGGGCTATGGTAGATGGCATAGAGGCATTGTTAAAAGGCAAAGGCAGTGTAAAGTGCTTACAAGAATATCATGAGCTTTAAAAGAATATCTTCCATTCAATGTGAGGATACCAGTAGGATTTACGGCCGGAACAACCTAGGATAAAATCCTCTGCTCTCTTTCTAGGGGCGTCAAAATTAAAATACATGGTTCCCAAAAGAAGATAGGTTCTAGGGTGGAAATAATATGTAAGACATACATCCAGCACCCTGGCACTGAAAGGAAAATATCCAGCAACAATAGTGTCGTTACTAAAGTTTGGGTTATAAAAATAATTATTTGAAAGATAATGGACTGTTCCCTTTCTCCTATAGCCTTTACAGTTAAAGGGATTTATCCAGTATTTACTCCCCCTGGTCATATCCACCCAAAGCACTATTTTGTCATGAATCAGATTGCCAGTATTGAAACCTATAAACCAGGCATGACCAGGATAATTGTCTCCCTTGAACTTCTTTTCGTAGGTCCGTTCCCCTACTTTTTCATAACCATAGTCTTCTGGATTTATTCCTTGTTCTTGAAGTGCAGCCCATCCTTCTTCAGAAAATGTCCATCTATGCTTATGAGGAGCGATTGCAAAGTGACTCCAATAATATGCACCATATACCTGAAACCGCCAAATCTGGGTATCCAGCCAAATTCCTCCCAAATGATAAGGTTTTGGCTTGATATAAGGAATAATCAACTGATTGCCCAACTTATCAGTATAGGCCTCGTCCCACCTAAAATTATGACCCTGAGTTATATAAAAAGAGTAACGTGGCATATAATAACTGTGCATATATGCATAGTTGAAAAATATCTGAGTATCTTTGGTCAATTTAAGCTGAAGCTGAGAGATAAAGCAGTTAGAATCTGGTCCCTTGTTTATGCCTAACAGGTCATCAAAATGACCTCCAGGTCCGGTAAGGCCTACATCAGCGTATTTCAAATATCCAATATACAATTCATTTTGGGCCTTTAATTTTTTAAAATATTTAGACCTGGCAATTTTCCTAAGGTTTCTTTCCTTTTCAGTTTTTGTGGGTTCAGTAGGTTCCCCCAAAAATTTGTGCTGAATCTTAGTTAATTTCTTTTCAAAAGGAAATTCTGGTAGTTCTAAATTGATTAAACCTCCTTCAATTTCTGAATCCACAAATAATCTGGGAAATATAGTATTTCTGGCCCTGGTAGGAGGTCCTTCATAACCAGGAAGCCTTCCAAACCATAATTTTATAGGTAATTTTTTTGAGAAATATGGTGGTTTGGCTATTACATAAAGGTTTTCCAGTCTGGGAGTAGTATCACCACCTTGGTGAGCCGCATAGGCATTATACCAATCATGGGGATTTGAACCCACACCAAAATACATTATTTTGCCGAATCTCTTATTTATAGTCAATCTTCCATAGAGGTCAAGATGATCGGGGATTACTTTAGACTCAAATTGAAATCTAAAGCGCATAGGCCATGAACACCAGTCTACAGGATGTTTACCTGCCTTTGGCTGTCCTGGGTAAACGAAATTGGCAGGGGTATCAGCAATGGTGCTATCAAAACGGAAACGAATCTCACCTGAAAGTTTTACTCTGGTTTTCTCTTGCAGTTGTTTTAGGGTATCTCCCATTGTGTTTAGTTTGTTTACTTTTTTTTCTAACTTAGTTATTTTTTCATCCTGACTGGTTGTTTTTTTAGTTATTTCTTTTATTCTTTTATTTTCCAGTTCATTGATCTTCTGTTGTAAGATAATTACTTGCTGTTTTAGGATTTTTAACTCTTGTTTTAATTTATCCACTTCTAAATCTTCTGCTGCCAAGGCCTTAGATGTTAAAAAAATAATAAAGAATAGACCTGTTAAGATAAAGACATAGATTTTTTTCAGAAACATTATATATCTCCTCTCATATTGCGAATAAATAGCCACCTGAAAATGTGATATAAATGTCAACTTTAATATCCAAATTTCTTCCAAAAGTCAAGGGTTATAGCCAAAAACCGCAGTAACTTTAAAAGAAAATTTCTTTTTTCTTTCAATATTCAACCTAAATTAAAATAGGATAAAAAATTGGCCCGCCTGCCTGCGGGCAGGGGCAGACACGGCCGTCGGGCAGGCCTGCCTGCCGTCAGGCAGGTTGGAATTTTATGGAAAAATCAATCGCGAATTTTGGGAGGGAGCAGGATCGTATTAAATACTCTACTTTCCTTCATATGCCTTAGGGTATGAACCCAAAATCTTTAAGTGGGCACATATTTTTTTTAACTCATTGAGGGCATCTTTTACTGGACTTTCTGAACAATGTCCATCTAAATTAACAAAAAACAGATAGTGCCAAGGAAGACTTTTCATAGGCCGTGATTCCAATTTAGTCAAGTTGATTTGACGCTCCGCAAATGGTTTTAAGGCCTGATAAAGTGCCCCAGGCTTATCTGGAATAGCAAAGATTAAAGAAGTAATATCCTGACCTGTAGGATGAAGAGAAGTTTGTCCAATAATCCAGAAACGAGTGGTATTATGAGCAAAATCTTCTATGTATTTTTCCAAGACATTAAGTCCATATTTTTCTATGGCCAGTTTGGTAGTTATAGCTGCGGATTTAGGGTCATCTTTTGCCTTTTGGGCAGCTAAGGCAGTGCTTCGCACTTCTTCTACTGCGATTTTTGGAAAATGATGAGAAAGCCAGTTTCGGCATTGAGCTACTGCTTGGGGATGAGCATATATTTTTTCTATATTTTCCTTTTTATGGGTAAGAGAAGCCAGGTAATGATTGATTTTTAGGTATATCTCTCCACAAACCTTCAATTCTGATTGCATAAACAAATCTAAGGTATAAGCCACCGTGCCTTCAATTGAGTTTTCCACAGGCACTACGCCATAATCATACTGTCCCTTTTCTACCTCCCAAAATACATCTTTAATAGTGGGAAGAGGATAAAAAAGTGCTGTTTTACCAAAATGTTTGATGGCTGCCATGTGACTAAAGGTAGTTTCAGGTCCTAAAAAGGCAACCTTAGTAGGATGTTGTAATTCTCTAGTAGCAGTGATAATCTCGTGGAAAATACTAAATAATGCCTGGTTAGGCAAGGGGCCAGTATTGAGTTTTTCAATGCGTTTAAATATCTCCTGTTCTCTCTTGGGATCCCAAAAATTCAAATTATTTTTTGATTTTAAGGCACCTACTTTAAAGGCAATTTTGGCTCGCTGATTTAATAATTTTAAAATATTTTCATCCAAAGTATCGATCTTCTTTCTTAAATTTTCTAATTCCTGGGCATTCATTTTTATTTGTTTATCAAATTCAACTCCTTTGGTCAACTGTGTATTAGATACAATAGCAGGGATATGGCAAAGTAGTTTTAACGGAGATCCAAATGTTAAGCGCAATGGCTCAATGCAGAATGCAGAATGCAAATTGAAAAATGCAAAATTCCCTTCTGTTAAATTGGAACGTTAGCACGTTGGAATGGGGAAATGGAAATTGGGAAATGGGAACTGGGAATTTCTATTTTCTGTTTTCTATTTTCTGTTTCCCGTTTCCCTTTCCTTCTTTATGCACGTTTACAAAGTTGCAAGTTAGAAAGTTTGCAAGTTAACACGTTGGAAATGGAAACTGGGAATTTCTGTTTTCCGTTTTCTATT
>Ga0190334_1000501_pt1 | contig 19443 bp, 21 predicted proteins | sample 48720478_MG_FD_161270 | JGI IMG/M metagenome (GOLD analysis project Ga0190334, IMG submission 161270) | Hydrothermal vent sediment bacterial communities from Southern Trench, Guaymas Basin, Mexico - 4872-04-7-8_MG | ecosystem: Environmental > Aquatic > Marine > Hydrothermal vents > Sediment ...
TGAATTATCAACAAATGTTACTATACAAGGTTCTTCAAAGCTTGTTGCTGTATAATTGAAATCCACTTGTGGTGTTAAATCATTAATAGTTACAGGTATGAAATCATAATCAAAACTTCCATCTTCGTCAATAACACGTAAAGCAACAACGTACGTGCCATTGTCAAGCCATGCATGCTCTGCTATGCTTCCAGTTGCTTCAGCATTAAATGTTCCATCAAAGTCCCAATCCCATTCACAAATGGCTATGCTATCAGGCCATGATGTTGATAAGCTTGCATTAAACAATATTGTTTCGCCTTCATTTGCAACAGTTGTATTTGCAAAAGCAGTAGCATTTGGCGAAAGGTCTTCTATTGTGACATAATAAATCATGCTTGCTATTCCTCCATCGTTGTCGTTAACAACAATTTTAACTGGATAGCTACCATTGTCAAGCCATGTATAACTTGCATTGTTATCAGCAGAATTTCCTATTTCATAACTTCCATCATTATTGAAATCAAATGAATAGCTAAATACCTCCTGCCCTGGATCTGAAACATTTACACTTATTGTTAGTAAGCTTCCTTCATTTACTGGCTCATTTGTTTGCACAGCAGTAATTTCTGGAGGAACATTAAGCTCGTTAATTTGCCATGTATGGTTTGTGCTGTTTAGTCCATCGCTAACTACAGCAATGAGTTCATGTTGTGAAGGACCGTCATTGGCATAGTAGCTATAATTTGTTGTTGTACTTACTAAGCTACCATCAAGATACCAAGAATAGTTAAGCGCATCATTGTCAATGTCATAAGCTGTTATATTAAATTCCAAGCTTTCTCCTTCATTGATGTTAATGCTATTAGCAGCTGGCTCATAAGCAATAATTTCAGGAGCATGATTTACATGTAGCACAGTTATAGTAACATTTTGTTCTGCAGTAGCACCTTCCGCATCGCTTAACACAAAAGTTGCTGTTGTTGTTCCATAGACATGCGGTTTTAAAACAAACGTTGCAATTCCATTATTAATGTAGATATCAAGCAACGAAGCATTATAACCATAAACTTGCCATGTTAGCGGACCAGTTTCAATATCATGCTGGTAAGCAGTTAAATCAATACTCCATGGTGTAGAATCTTCCATAACTGTTTGATCTGGAATTGCTGGATCAATCCATGGAGCATCATTTACTGGATTAACAATAACCATAATATTATCTTGACCATAAGCGCCATAGGGATCAGTAGCGGTAAAGGTGATATTTTCTTGACCAAACCAATTTGCTGGTGCTGAGAAGTTTGCAATATTGTTAGCATCAATAGTTATTTGTATAAATTTATTTCCAGAGTAAGTCCATGTTATTTCTGCATCGCTATTATCAGTATCAGAAACATACTGATTTAAATCAAGAATTGCTGAACTATCTTCATCAAATTCTATTGTTGGGATTAAATCTACTACAGGAGGATCATTAACATCAAGAACTGTTATGATTACAAGCTGTTGTGTTACTCCACCATTGCCATCTTCAGCTGTAAATAGCACAGCTTCTTGACCATACCAATCTTGAGCAGAAGTAAATGTTACAATATTTCCAGGAGCAATTTCTATGCTTATATTTTCATTACCTGTAAAGCTAAAGATAATTGTGTCACCATCAGGATCATAGGCATAATCATCCAAGTCAATACTATAACTTGAATCTTCATGCATTGTTATGTTTGGTAAGTTAAGTACAGGAGCATCGTTAACAGGATTAACATGAACTTGGAATGTGCTTGCTCTTCTTGCGCAGCCATCATAAGCTTCAACAGTACAAGAACTCTTTCCATTCCAATCTTGAGCTGGTTGAATTAGTAAGTACGTTCTATTGAAAATGCTACAATTTACTTCTGCTATATCTTCAGAAATTGCTGTGAATTGCAAGCTATCATTGTCAGCATCACTTGCATAATCAGTCAAATTCAAGATAATTGTTGTATCTTCGTCAAGTGTTTGGTCTGGAATGCTTATGCTTGGAGCATGATTTCCAGCACAAGGATCAGCCACAACATTAACATAGGCTTCTCCTACTTTTCTAAAACTGCCTGGAAAAGGTCCAGAAACCCATGCCTCACATTTGTATGTTCCAGGATTTACAACTTTATTTGCTGGCAATGGATTGCCTTGATGCGTTACTCCAGGTCCGTACCATTTTGCCAAGAATCCAGAGTTTTGATCATTAAACCAGCATGTAAGCTGATCTCCTACGCTTGCTGGTGATGGTGTGATGTAAACATTAGCAGCTAACCCAATAGCTACAACTATTAAAAATCCTACTATGCCTGCTAACCCCCCTTTGAGTTTCATTTTTGCAATGTTGTGTGTGGAGTATAAATATTAAACATGGAATTCAATCCTAGCATGAAGCTTACATACCAATTGTTTTCTCCTACTTCAGGATATATGTCCTTGTATTTATTATTTTCTCCCCCAAGTACGAGTCTCCAATACCAATTTGTTCTTTTTATAATATCTTGGACAAACAAATTCCATGTTGCCCTATCGAAATCTGTTGAAGGCACAGCTTGACTAAGATCTAATCCTATTGCAAATCCAGGTGTTGAATAGCCAGCAAATAATCCCAAACTTTTCAAATCCATGGTTTCATCTTCAAAAGCAAAGTATTTTTGGTTAAGCATCCAGTAAGGCTGGAAGACAAAGCCATTATAACTAAACATAGGACCTATACCAATGCTATTCTCCTGGAAATCTATGTCTCCACTATAATTATAAACATTTCCAAATGCGTTAATGCCAATGCCAATCTTATCATCATGATAGAGATTTGCAAAACCTTCTACTTTTGTTGTGTTTGCATTATAATCTTCTCTAAACTTTTCACCCGCAAATTCATATTCTAATTTTCCTTCTTCTATCTCATGGCCAAGATAGAATGCAAAATTATTGCTGTTTGCTATGTTAAGATCTGCTCCGTATGATATTGCTTCCAAATTGCTTGTTGAGTCGTCTGCATCTGCTTTTTGATATTTACCATAAATTCCTAACGCAAGTTGTGTTTTTGTTTTGCCTTTATTGGCTTGCAATCCAATATTTAATCCATATTGCTGGGCTTCTCCATCCCATGATTGTTCCATGCTGCCGTAATCAAAATTTGTAGCTTGTTCTGCATAAGAGCTTCCGATATTTACAATTGGTGATGTTTCAAACTTAGCTTTTTCTTCTTTTTGCTTTGTCCTTTCTTCTCTTTTAGCCTTGCGTTTTTCTTTCCAGGCTCTCCATCTTTCAGAAGGTTTTCTTTTTTGTGGTGTTTCATGTTTTTTCTTTTCAGCTTTTGCTTTCACATTAATAACTTGTTTTGTAGGTGTAGAATGTCCCGTATAAACAAATGTTACAGAATCGCCAAGGTTAAGCTGAATTTCTAGTGGTTGATCCATCCAATTTTCAAAATCGTAATATTCTTCTCTTACACACCCGCCATTTTTGTAGATTTCGATCTTGTTGTGATCATGAAGATATCTATTCCATTCCCTAAGCATAACTTCTAATGTAGTTGGTTCATTTACTTTTCCTTCACACCTGCTACCTCTACAGGTTAGATTTAATTTTCCATTTTCCACAATTAAGTCTCTTGTTTGGATATCGTTATAAAGGAACAACAAGTCTTTGTCATTTACATTGTATTCCTCTACCAAAACACCAACATAGTTTCTTGGATTAATAGTTACAGAATTTTCATTAACAATTTCTCTTATTTTGCTTCCATCCTTTGAGAAGTATGTAACTATTAGCTTGTCTGCTTCTGAAGATTCAACAGACCATTTTCCATTTGCAACAGCTTTTCTTCTTAATGTGTTTATTAAGTCCTCATTTTCTGGAATTTCTAAAGATTGTTCTATTTTCTTTCCATTTGCTTTAAACAATGCTAAAGTATAATTGTCTTTTGGTTCTGGTTTGGGTTTTGGAGTTGTTGGTGTTATTGGAGTTGAAGGTGTTTCGGCTGTTGGTTTTTGGTCCACTTCAGATGGTTCGCTAATTTCTTGCTTGAAAATGCTTGCTTCAAAGTTGAAAGGTGTACAACTCTTGTCTTTACCATCGTAAGCACAAATCTTAGCCATAACATCTTGATTTGGATTTATTGGTCTAATTATTGCATTGTTCCCACTAATAGAAGTGTAAGCATTTTTAGACTCTGGAATTAAGAAGTAAATTGTATCTCCTTCTTTATCGTTGTAGGCTAAAATAACACTACCTCCTTGTTTAGAAATTCCAGCAAGATAAGGTGGTGTATTTTTCTCTTTAATCTCTTGTTCGGGTTGTTGGGATTTATCTTCATCTCTTTTAACAATTTGTTGTGTGGGTTGTTGTTTTAGATTGTTTATAGAAGCTATATAAGCCCATGTTTGGTTTTCTGTGTCAACAGCAGCAATACCAAATTGATAACCATTTTTTTGGATATAATCTTCAAGATTTCCAAGTGAAGCTTTTACCTTTCCATTTTCTATTTTTAAAAACTTTTTAGCATCAACCTTTCCATTGCTATTTTTATCATATAACACAATACCAACAAAGTTTCTATATTCTTCTGGTATCAAGTCTAAATTTATAGAAGCTACAAAATCTCCGTTTTCAATTTTGGCACATTCTATAGCTTGCTCCCATGGACCTTTAATCCAGCCGGTAAAGTTGTAACCTTTTGCTGGTTCAGTAAGAGATTTGGATTGTAAAGGTTCTACATATTCACTATTATCTACATATTCACTATTAATTTGACTACTAGTTTCTTTTTTCGATTCAGGAATCGTTGTTGGAGCAACTGGCTTTGTTGATTCTTCAGATGATTTTTGTATAACATGTTCCTTTTTAAATCCCGAAATTTTGTCTTTAAAATAATCACTTTGCCAAAGCTTATATCCTCCAAAAGTAGCCATTCCAAGCAACCCAAGACCAATTCCAAGATTGCGTAACCATTTCCAACTTTTCTTTCCACCATTGCCCTGAGAAGATTGTTCTTGTTGCGAAGACTCTTGTTGAGAAGATTGTTCTTGTGAAGGTCTTCCTAATGATAAATCTACATTAGGAACATTAGGATTGGTATTAGAATTGTTGCCTCTCGATGGAGTTCCAGAATTTCTTCTTTGCTCTTCGTCTGACATTTTTGTCATTCGTGAATGGTAATTCTAAACTTGTAGTTACTTTCTGGTATATAAATCTTTCTAAATTTTACTTTTATTACCAAGTTGTAGTGAAAAATAACGATTCTATTGTTTTAATATCCCATTCAAGAATACTCTTATGCCCAAAGATTACGCCTATTTGTTTTCTAAACTCATAACGTTTTTCAGATGGGATAAAATTAAGAACCTTTCCGGAAGTTGGAAATAAAACCCCTGTCAGGATTTTAATTGTTGTTGATTTTCCTACACCATTAAGCCCGAGATAACCAACAATTTCTCCAGGTTTTATTTTGAAAGAGATATTATCAAGTACTGTTTTTTGAATCCACTGCTTTACAAAAATGTTTTTGAACTTTTCCCATTTAGTTAAATCTGGCTTTGGGATTCTAAAAACTTTTGTTAAATTTTCAACAAGAATATGATAGTTCATAATTTTTGTTTTTCTCACATTTTTTAAATATTTTTTGTTTTAAAGTATTTTACTTCAAAATTAAAAAGTAAATGAGATATAGAAAATTTTATTAAAGAAAAGTTCTTTTAAAAGACTAAATGGCAATAGAGGATATGATAAATAAATTTATAACCGGTGTAGAATGTGTGGCGGATTACATAATTAATAAATGGGAAGATCTTCTGGTTAAATATGGAGCACCGAAAGGAGAAAATTTAAGCTATAAAGAAAAAGAATTGAAGATGCTATTAAACTTTCGGTGTTGGAGACCAATAGAAACTGAAGAGGAAAGAGAACTTGTAGAAAGATATGGTTTGACAGGGTGGTTTAAAACAGAAATCAAACCAGAAGAAGGTTGGAAAGAATATGCATGCTTAACAGAAAAAGGTTGGACTTATCTTAAGGTAAAGATAATAAATAAAAATAAATTTTTCAGAAATTTTTACAAATTAATTAACTTTGCTCACTAAATTAAAAAATTAAGATAAATAAAAATTTTGTGCTTCGCTAACAAAAGAAATATAAACAAAAAATTCTAAAAAGAAAAGTAAAATGAATCTCGACAATAAATCTCAAAAAGAGGAAACCCTTAATGAAATTTGGAAAAATTACGAAGTTGTTCTTATTACAGACAACTCGGAAGAAAGCAGATTAGTTATTCAATTATTACAAGAAAAAGGAGTTTTATATAAAGAAATTAAAAATGGAGAAAATGGCGTCCATGTTGCTAAAGCAGACCTTGAAGCGGAAGGAAAATTGCCTTGGTTAAGGTCAAAGTATAATGGCACCTTTTATGGATATAAAGGAGTAAAATTTTATTTAGAAAACTTTTGGAGAACTATTTATGAAAAGCCCCCGCAAAGAGAAAAGTCTATTCCTCCTTTATAATAGTATATTTTATGGGTGAATTGATAAATTTCTTGAAATATAAATTTTAAAGTATATTTTAATACACAAAAAATCTAATAAAAGTTTTTTCAAACACAATAAAATGATACTTTCAAAAAAGAAGAAAAAAGAAAATCTTATTTTGGCTTTGTTGTATTTAGCGTCTCAACATAATAAAGATATTCCACTATCCTTACTCGACGAAATGATCCTTAAATTTCAAGAAAAGTGTCCCCAGTATCCTAAGTTTTCTTACAGTTCAAAGCCATTATATTCACAAGAAGTTCAAGCAATGTTGGAAAACTTAATGTTTTGGAATTATCTTTACCTGTATCGGACCCGTGCTTCTGATGACTTACCAAGAATATATCTTTCTTTAACTATAACAGGAGAAATAGAAGGTAAAAAGAGATACGATCTTTTAAAAGATCATGAAAAGCTATATTTAGAAGAGATAGTAAATTCGCAACTTAAACAAATTGAAAATGACATACATGCTTAGACATTTAGACATTGACATAACCAATAAATGTAATTGGGAATGTATTCATTGTTCTGCGAGAGGGGGCTCTCATGTAAAAGTTCAAGAACTAACAAGACAAGAAATCAAATCCATTCTTGATCAGGCGAAAGAATTGGGAGTAGAAGATATAGGCTTCACAGGTGGAGAGCCACTCTTACGGATTAAAGATTTGTTTTATTTTTTGGAGTATTGCAAGGAAGAACTTGGTGTAAAAACACATTTGCTTACCAATGGGTCTCTTATAGAAAAGAATCAAAAATCAATAGAAAAAATAATTTTGTATGCGGATAGAATAAGAGTTACTATTTTGGGTTACAAAGAAACACACGATCGCTTAACAAGAAACAAAGGCGCATTTGATAGTTTAATCAAAGGAATAAGTATTCTTCAAGACTTAAATGCGAATTTTCGAATAGCTTTCGTGCCAATGAAAAGTAACTACAAAGAGCTCCCAACACTTGTAGAGATGTTATACCAAAAATATAAAATTGATAAATTTAGGTTGCTTGACCTTGCTCCAACTGGTAGGGCTATGGAAATCTGGGACGAGATCGCTTTAGACATAAATGAAAAAATATGGTTAGAAAAAGAACTTAAAAATATGGTTGTTAAATATCCAATAGAAATTGGTATTGGTTTCCATACAGGATTGTCATTTTCTACATTAAGCAAATTAGAAGGTCACGAAATTTGCAGATCTGGTATAGACAGATGCCATGTAAATGCTAAAGGGGACATATTTCCTTGTACCGCATCTACAGGACAACCGAATTTGTCTGGGGGAAATTTACGAGAATTTAATATGGACTTAAAATATCTTTGGAAGTCTTCACCTATATTTCAACTATTAAGATACCTCCGCGAACATCCACCTTTTCCTTGTAATTCTTGTAAAGAGTATTCATTATGTATGGGTGGATGTAAAGTGGAGATAAATTTTATGTATGGTGAAATTGCCAAGCCAAATCCAAATTGTGAAATAGTTAAAAGCTTTTACGCATCATTAGAAAACCCATTAAAAGAAGTCTTAGAAGGTGAATAAAGTGGTTTATATAATTAAGAGTGAAAATCCATCTTTAGCCTGGTTTGAAGCGCTGAAATTTATTTATTCTAATGGAATAAAACATGGTGATCTTGCTAGAGAAGTTATCGATCTTGTTGTCGAAATCGAAAACCCCTTGGAAATAAAAGATGCTATTGATAAGGTCTTTAAAAAACACATAGGCGAAAATTGGATTAAAAAAGGTGCTGACCCTATATTTCCAGAAAATGAACAAAAAATCTCAAAATGGCACGACAGTTACTGGTCAAGGATTTCTAACTATAGAGAAAAGAAAAATCAAATAGAGTATGTAATAAATAGATTATCCGCAAAACCACATTCCAAGCAACTTGTATGCGTAACATTTGATCCAGAAATAGACATACAACCTACCAGACCATATAATCCTACTATGCCTTGTCTGACTGCATTGGATTTTAAAGTGCAAGGAAATAAGTTGAATATCTTTGCCTTATTTAGAAGCCACGACTTTGGCAGGAAAGCATATGGAAATTATATAGGCCTGGGACGACTTATGAAATATATCTGTAATCGTACAAATCTTAAAGAAGGTCTGGTGGTTTGCTATTCTCGTTCTGCACACATTCGAGTTAAAGAATTTCCTTTTGTTAAAGCCATGTTAGAGGAATTGAGAAATAAAGTAAGAGAAAACTCCGAGTCGTTTTAGTTCTAAAAAAGAGATTAAAAATTACCATAAAAATTTCTGGAGGCGTAATTCATTTCCATCTACAGAAAGAGAAATTATTCGTGATTCTCTAACGCTATATTCATAATGAATTTTTCCATATTCTACTACTAAACTGAAATTCCTTGTATCCACTGCGTAATTTATATCCGATATAAATTTTCCTACGGCTTTTGCTAATTTATTAATGGTTTTTTGAGATACTTTTTCTTCTAACAAATCTCCACCTTTAAAATTTGGCAATTTTATTTTGAAAGTATCAGTACTCATATCTTCCAAATAAAGAGCCAAATAAAATTCTTTTGTTTTAGGATCGTAAAGTTTTTCTTTCCACCCCTCTTTGGGGTTATTTGCTAAATTAACGAAAACGAAATTTAGTCTATTATTAAACAATCTTCTGAGAGTAGCAGGGATATGGTGGGGCCCAATAGGAATCTTAAAAGAAAGTTTTTCTATGTCTTCAGAATAATTTTTAATTAAATTAGAAATGTACCTCTCTGTTTTACATAAGATAGGCCGGTATTCTGTATATTGACGAAGAAGATAAATCTCATCCTTAAGTGTTATTTTTACCGAATCGTCGCCTTTGAGAAGATCTCTTTCGAATAGTGCTGCTTTATTTTCGTCTATAAATATTACCATTTTTGCGTAGATAATAAAATATCTAATGATATATAAAATTTTCGAAAACTTTTCTGCAACAAAAATCTTGTAAGAAAAGTTTTATATAAAATTATACTAAAAAAATAAAGAGGGAAGACAAAATGATCTTGTTTATCATATTTTTCTTTTTGGCAATTTTATTAGTTAACTATTTTTTCTCCAAAAAGATAACCAGCGAATCATTTTTCTTACATGACAGAAAAGCCAGGAAATTTCTTTTAGTCCTCTCAGCTTTATCAACAGCAATTGGCGGAGGAACAATTTTTACACTAATCCAATTCGGTTATCAAGAAGGAATATGGGCAATTATAATATGTGGTGCAATTGGTGGGGGATTGGTATTAGCAAGTTTCTTGGGAAAAGAAATCAAAAAACAGAGTATTCAATATAATTTATACACCTTACCAGAATTTTTAAAATGCAAATACGATTTTAAAACAAGCGTAATAGCTATTATTGTTAATCTTTTCTCATTTTTGTTTTTGTGCTCTTTGCAAATACTCGCACTTTCTACTGTTATCAGTAAATTTTTAAATCTTAACATAAATATTGCTCTCTTTTTGGCTTTTCTAATAGCTGTGTTATACACATCTATAGGGGGTCTAAAAAGTGATATAATAACAGATTTTGTACAATTTATTTTCTTAATACCAACCATTCCAATTTTGTTGGTGTATGTTGGAAAATTTATAAATTGGAAATTATCAAATGTCGACTTTTTTTCTATAGCAACATCAGGAGTAAATCCTTTGCTATTGATTATTATTTCCATTTTTGTTTGGATGCCCTCTATAATAGGAAGCATGGATTTATGGCAAAGAATATACGCTTCTAAATCCGAAAAGACAGCAAAAGAGTTTCTATTTCTTTCTGGTATTTTTCTTTTTGTGATCCTGTTTTTATTTTCGATCATTGGCATACTTTCAAGAGCAAATCCTCATATCCAAGATATAGCTCCTTCTTTAATTCCAATAGAAATAATTTCACAACTTCCTAAAATTTGGTTAGCTATTGCGATTGTGGGTGTTCTTTCTGCATTGATGTCCACCGTTGACAGTATGCTTATAGTTCTAAGTGCAATCTTTACGCATGATATTATAAAATATTGGAAAGGGGTTAAAGATCCGAAAATTTTATTGAAAACAGGCAGGGTATCTCTTGTTGCATTCGGTCTTTTAAGTTTATTTTTGGCTATTCTCTTGCCTAACTTTGTACAGCTTTTAGGCAATGCCCTTTCCAGTTTGGCTATTTTAACCCCGGCAATAATCGGTGGCCTTTTTACAAAGAATTTGAATAAAAAAGCAGGATTCTTAAGCATATCTTCAGGATTCTTTATAATAGTATTAACATTAATTTTTACATTAATTCTAAAAAGCCCTTCTCTTTTATTTGTTGGTCAAATTCTGGCATTTATTGTATCGGGAGGAATATTTTTATTAATCAGAAAAACAAAATAAAAACAAAATGGACGTTAAAGTAATTTTAATCAACATAGACACAGAAGATAGATTTGGGTTAAGTGGCACAAATTGGGTTCCCCCTTTGGGTCTTGTTGCTTTGAGTAGCTATCTAAAGAATTCTGGATACGAAATAAAAATTTTCGATAGCATGATTGAAAATCTTGATACCTTAGAACAAAAGGTACTTAATATTTCAGACGAATACACAATAGCAGGTTTTTACACATCTTTTTTAAATTATCAAAATGTTTTTACATTTGCTGAGAAATTAAAACAAAAAGGAGTTAAAATTGTAATTGGTGGTCCTTATGCATCATCAATGAAATTTCAGATTTTAAAGAATAGAGATTTTATAGATCTTGTGGTATTTGGAGAAGGCGAAGAGGCCCTTCTTTCTTATCTGGAAGGAAAACCATTAAAAGAAATTCCTAATATCGCCTATAAACAAAACGGAGAAATAATAATTAACAAGTATAAGAGATTTGATATAAATAATTCTTGCTTGGATTATACCTTAATTTCACTTGAAAAATATCAAGAAAGATTTCGCAAAAAGAACAACACTTTTAAAGCACCTGTCAGTTATTATGCCCACAAGGGATGTAGTTGGAAAAGATGTATTTTTTGCGCAATTCCCTACAAATCCCCCCAGAGAAAGGATCCAAAATTTGTATGGGATGAGCTCAAAGAGTTACACGAATTATTTAGAATAGATTATATTTATGAAACAGGGGAATCTTTTACCGACAATATAGCATGGCTAATAGAACTTGTGAACTCTAAACCGATCAATCTTTCTTGGGAGATATTTGGTAGAGCGGATATGATCCAAAAGGAAACCGCGAGGTTGCTTAAGGAACTCGGCGTTTATAAGGTTTTTATTGGCGTCGAAACAGCTAATTTAAACTTGCTCAAATATCTTAAAAAATCTTCTACTCCTAAAGATGTAAAAGAAGCAATCTCCTTGCTGAAAAGTTTTGAAATAAATGTTGTTCCGAGTTTTATGTGTGGCGTACTCAAGGAAACCGAAGATACATTAAAAGAAACTCTATACTTGGCTAAAGAAATTAAGGATATTTGCCAGTCAAATGAAGTCTTGGTATTTCCGATGACACCAATTCCAGGATCTCCTGCTTTTAAAATGCTAAAAGAAAAATGTAAAAGATATTCAAATAGAGACCTATTTGACATAGAAGAGCTTCAAAATGATTGGTATAAAAATTTTTGCTATGTTGATTCTGAAGCAGTATATCACTATGTAAAAGAAATAAAAAATGTCTTTCAAGATTAGGTACTGCAACTTAAAAGATCTTGACAAGATATACAAACTTGAGAAAGAATTCTTTAAAAACGAAGCCGCCCCTCCAGATTCCAAAGAAACTATAAAATATATTCTAAAATTCGGAAGAATATTAGCATACGAAGAAAGCTTCAAAATAAAAGGATGTATTGAAATTGTACCAATTACTAAACTAAGAATCATTTCTCCACCAATTGGCTCTTTACTGGAAAAAGTTGTCAAGTTAGATTTAGAAAAATATCTTTCCTCAAATGATGCAATATTAATACATAGGTGGATTGGTAACAGGACTAGTAGTAATATACTTTACAACAGGCTTCTCGACGATTATAAGGCCCAAGAATGGATCGGATTTGTCGATCCAAACAACAAGAAAGCTTTGGACTTCTATCTTTCATTAGAAAATGTAAAAACTATCGACCAAATTCCAAAACTTTACACCAAGAACGATGTCCATTATGTGTTAAAAAGATTTCCTAAATAAAGTTCAGATGTGTAAAAAAAACACCATATTTTAGAAAATGTATAAGTAAGTTAATAAAAATTTAAAAATTTTTAAACTCGAGAATAAAATGAAAAATCTCGATTCAAATTTAGAATCCGCACTAATCCTAGCAAGACAAGAACTTGAAAATGGAATTAAAAATAGTGACTCTGATAAATTAGGGTCTCCTCTATTAACAAAAATTTTAATCGAAGAAATCTTGAAAAATACGTTTGAAGACGACTGTATTAAAATAGATGCCTCAAATATTTTTATCAAAGCGGTAAAAGATTTTTTAGAAAATATTCGAGATGATGAGCATTTAAAAACTATTGGAAATTATTTTAAAGAATTGATAAAATCTAAACAAAAAACTTTTAGAAAAATAAGAAAAATATTTAAAATAATAAAGCTTTAGTTATTGAAAATGAATCGAGAAAACTTTGTACCACCAGAATTTTATTGGGGTGGTTGGAGCAATCCAGGAGAAGATGACAAAGCACTTGAACTATTAAAGAAATCTGGAATGCCATATAAGTTGGCAGGATCTATCACAGAAGTTCCAACCCCCTTATTAAAATGGGGCATTTACGAATATCGGGGGGTATACGAAATTGCATGTTTTATAGAAAGGTGGAAAAATAATACCTTACCACAATATAGGGATTTTGATTCTTTTTGAACTTAATGAGATTAAACATTACAAATTTTTTTATGGAAGAAGGAATCTTAATGGAGAATATTTAAGATAGAGGATTTTAAATTTGTATATTTTTAAATTTTTTAATAGTCCAAAGAAATATATTGGGGACTTCTTTCAAGAGATAATACAAGCTGAGAAAGCAAAATTGTTTCAAAGAATTAAAGAATCTTTTTAACCAATAAAGTTTTCTTGCTTCATTGTCAATTTCTTGGGAACTGAGGATTTCATCTAGATATTATTTCCTAAGAAGAACACCAAGACATTTTGTAAACACAAATTTTAAATATTTAAAAGAATTCAAAATTCACATATCACTAGAGGGAGAAAAAATGGGTAATATCAGACATTTCATTGAAGACAGCGCGTTTATGGAATTGCTGTCATACACCCGTATTTTAAAGCGAGTTTTAACCCGCTTTGAAAAAGGAAGAGAAAAGAAAGAAGCTAAAGAATACTTAGAAATTGCTAAGAATATGTATAACGATTTGGAAAATGTTTTAATATTAACTCCAGAATTCGATATTTACGCTAAATTTCTTCCAGAGCTTAACGAGATCAAAAACATTATAAATCATTTAGCAACAGAAAAATTTACTAAAGTTGATCTTAGTAAATATCGAAAACGTATAGAAGAAATTGCTGAAAAAATAGAGAAAGAAAGGGATAAAATTTATTCAAGGAGATATCATCCATGGGATCAAAGTTATTTGGTTTAAATAATTTTTTTCTTAGACCTCTTTTCCCAAGCGGAGATTTCCTTTGGTTGGTCTCTTAGGCCAATTTTCTAATATTAATAATGTTCCTTTACGACTTGGTCAGTTTTAACCAAGACGCTTTTACTTAGATGTTCACTTAAAAATTTCGATTTACTTTATTTTAGATTTCTGCTTTTTTCTAGCATTTTAATAGAACGCCGGGGGTGGGATTTGAACCCACACAGGCTTACGCCCACCAGCTTAGCAGGCTGGCGCACTACCAGGTTATGCGACCCCGGCTTATTTTTTATTAAAATTCAACCATTTTTAAATCTTTTCTAAAACCAAAAGTATTAAAATTAAGAAATCCTTAAAGAAGTGAAAATGTTCGCACCTCCACCAAGCAGGGGACAAAGATCAGCAAAGATGCCTATGTTTAAACAGCCACATTATTCAAATAAATGTAATAAAATTTATATAGCAAAACTTAACGGCTCAACTACTCCTAAGGAATTAAGACGCTATGTGAGTGAAGAGACTTTAAAAGGATTCCAAAATCCCGATATTTATTTTATTCTTGGGATGGGTGATAATAAAAGTGTAAAGCTTATAGAGTACACGCCTGAATTTAAAAAACTAAAAGAAACATTTCAAAAGATGTATCAGAAAAAGTCAGAAGTTAAAATTTTTGGGAACTCAAAAGAACTTTCTTTAGAAAATCTTTTAAAATCTTCTGATGATCAAAACACAACTTAGGAATTCTACCAAAAGGATCAATAAGCTTTATGCCAATAGCATCGCTTTTGGCTTTTAATTTTCCATAAGCATTTCCATAAAGTACCACGCTAACAATATGCCATCTTGGATCACGTTTTGGAGAAGAATAAACATGAAATTGTTCCAAGTTTTTGATTCTCAAATTTGTTTCTTCAAAAAGTTCGCGCTTTGCTGCTTGTTCTACTGTCTCACTGTAATTTACAAAACCTCCTGGTAGCGCTAATCCTTTTGGATAATTTTTTCTTTCAACAAGAACAATTTTGTTTTTGTACAATGCAATTATGTCCACAGCTAACAATGGATGCTTTTTTGAAAGTTTTTTCTTAAAACTGTTTTGAGCCATTTTTAATCAAAACTTACAGGTTCCTTTTTCAAATCTTCTAACAACATTTTCATTCTATCTAAAAAATCTTTAGCTATTTCTAAACAATGATTTGCTATATCTTTAGAATATAAATAGTGATAATCTGCATCCTCTCTTGAAGAAGCTGCAGCCATAAAATCGTTGACGTATTTTATTTCTAGTTTGCCTCTTTTATTAAGTTCCCCTAACACAACCCCAATTGCAAAATGTCTCCTTTCTTTTAACCCAAGTGCAAACAATACCGCCTTTGCCGCATGGAACATAGCATAATAAGCCTTCACAATACACCATTTAAAATCCTCTTCTTCAAGAGCTTGCTGTGCTCTTTCAAAATCGTATGTCGCTTCTTTTAATTCTTTTTCGATCACGTCTAAAGATGGCTTCACCTTAGCCAGAAATCCTTGCTCTATACACTCTTTTATCCCCATTTTACAACTCTATTTTATCTTTCTCCACCCTTTCGTAAAAAGCTTTGTCTTTTCTGCTCATTTCAGACCATTGGAAGGGTGTAAAGATCTGAATACTTATTCTCCTTCTTAGCTTTCTTGAAATCTTTTCGATCTCGCCAAAGATATCTTCTCTTTTTATTTTACCTATTATTAACAAATCCAAATCGCTATCCTCTATATCTTCTCCCCTCGCTGCGCTCCCATAAAGGTATATTTTTATTTTATAATCTTTAACAATTTTCTTTAAGCCGCTTAGCATCAATATGTTTTTCAAACGTTTCAATTCCTTTACGATGGTATTTTCCCGATTTAAATGATATATATTAACTCTACCAAACTTTCTTAATTTTAGAAATTCGTTTTTAACAAGAATTCTAAGCCACTTGTTCAATGTTGCTTTTGCTAATTTCAATTTATTTTGAAGTTCTTTTTGATGCACTTCTATTGTGGGATTTGTAAGAAAATAATCTAAAATTTTAATTAAATTTTTATTACCTAAAAGTTCAATTAATTTGACCATAGGTTCAATAAGTTATACCATTATTTAAACTTTTCTACCTCAACCTTACAGCTTCGAGATTTCTTGGAGCAACTGTTTCTACATGATAAGCCTTATGCAATGAACTTGCTAAATCAAGGCATTTGCTATTTTCACCATGAACAACCATAATCTTTTTGGGCCTTGGATCAAGCTTGTAGACAAAACGCATTAACTGATCTCTACTGCTATGTCCAGAAAATCCTTTTATGCTATGAACTTGTATCTTAATCTCTACTTCCTGGCCGTCAATAATTAGCTTTCTTTCGCCATCTTCTATTCTTCTACCCAAAGAACCAACACCTTGGTAACAAGTAAAGATCAAAGCATTATTTGGATTGTCAGCAAGCATCTTAAGGTATTCAACAGAAGGTCCTCCTTGGAGCATACCAGAAGTAGCCATAATTATGCAAGGACCTTTTTCACTTACAATTTGTTCCGCCTCTTTCATAGAACCAACCCTTTGGAAAACTTCAGAAAGGAATGGATTTCTATCTTCATGGAATATCTGTTTTCTTACCCTAGCATTGAAATAATCGGGATATGCTGTATGAATTGCTGTGATATCCCAACACATTCCCTGCACAAAGATAGGGATCTTTTCAAGTTTTCCTTCACGAATAGCTCTTTCCAAGATTACCATAATTTCTTGACTTCTTCCTACACCAAGAATAGGCATCAAAATTTTTCCTCTTTTTTCGATAGTTTCTTTAACTATTTTTAATAACAATTCTTCCGCTTCTTTTCTTGTCATTGGCTTATCATCTTTACCACCATAAGTACTTTCAATAATCAATGTTTCCAATCTTGGAAATTTTGTAACAGCAGGTGGCAATAAGCTGCTCAACTCATAGTTCATATCTGACGTATAAAGCAAGTTATGCAACCCTTCACCAATATGCAAATGCGCCATCGCACTACCCAAAGTATGGCCAGATTGATAAAGGGTAAGCCTTACATCCGGTGTAATGTCTGTTACTTCTTCGTAATTCAAGCAAATAGTATGCTTTACCATATTTTTGATATCGCTACTGCTGTATAATGCCTTCTTTGCTTCTTTTTGAGCAATAGAAATAAAATCTAAACAAAGCAAGGCCATAATGTCCCTTACTGGCTCCGTGCAATATGTTGGTCCTTTATAGCCTACCTTATAAAGCATAGGTATCATAGCCATATGATCAATATGAGCATGTGTAGCAATAACAGCATCTATTTCTTTGATATCAAATTCTGGAGCATCTAAATAAGGAAATGCTTCATTTCCAGAAGCAGCAACATTAATTCCACAATCAAGCAAAATTCTTGACTCTGGTGTTTGCAATAACAAGCAACTTCTTCCAACTTCTCTAGCAGAACCAAGAAAACTTACCCTAACCCATTCATGTTTTCGCTCACGCTTATAACCTTCATAAATTCTTTTTCCAACTGCATGTAAAAATTTTTTTCTGTAATCATTATTTTCATACAAAACCTTTCTTATACTTTCTATTATCATAGATCTTATTGCAGGTGTTCTTTTAATCACAGGAACCCAAAATGTTTGCTTTCTGATTTCCTTTAGTATTTCACCACCCTTACCAATAGCAACACCAGGTTTTTTAACCTCTATATACACAACACTTCTCTTTGGATCAAAGTTAATGTTTGTTAATCCGCATTCTTCAGGCAAAAGTTCTTCTATTATTTTTCTTGCTTTCTCTTCATCAACAAGCAAAGAAGCATCACACCTAACTTCAATACGCTTCTTAATTTTATCAACTATTTGTCTAATGATTCCATTATGATCAAGAAAGAATTTCTTGCTTTTTGTATAGAGCACAATATTTGCACCTTCAAAAAATGTTTCACTTATTTCAGCATCTTCTGGCAGACTCTTGAGTACTTCATCCAAAATCTTTACCATTTTTAGAATTTTTTACAAGAGAACATTATGCCTTAATTCTCAAATCCTTTGCAAGTACCCTTTTAACACCTTCTTTTGTGATGGTTACAACCTCTATTCCATCACCTGAAAAGACATCTCTTTGTAAGGCAATATTTATAGCTTTAACACAAAGATTAACAGCTTCGTTTATTGGCATATCTTTTTTGTATTGTGCATCAAGAATAGAATATGCTCCTCCTATGCTACCAGAACCAGAAGCAAGATAATCTTCACATTCGGTAACACTACCATCTGGGAAAACATCATACAAATGAAATCCGCTATCATCCTTACCACCAAGAATGAAATGCGCCACCCCAGGAATTGTGGAAAACTTTCTAATGTTTTGATAAACCATTCTTCCAAGTAAATTTGCCGCTTCTCTTACACTGCAACTTTCTTCTGCTCTCATTTCCTTAATTTTTAACTCTGCTTTTAACAACTTAACAAGCAACTGAACATCAGAAACCATTCCTGCTGAAGTAACTGCTATGCTGTCGGTTATTGTAAAAATCTTGTCAGCTTTGTGGCTGATAACATAACCAGATCCGATTGTGGCTCTTTTATCAGAGCCAAGCACTATACCTTCTTTACAAACTATTCCTACCGTGGTTGTTCCTGTTTTTAAAACATTAGAGTCTTGCATTTTAGAACCAGGTTTAAACCAAGGGTTTTTAATTGTTTATAAAGGTTTCGATTAGATAAAATCGCAAACTTCTTTTTGGATCTTATCAAGAAACTTCTCTATGCTTGATGCTACCGAAAGCATTTGTGGCCAAATTTCTTTTTTATCCAAATCTTTTAGGTTCCGTTCATAAGCACTTAAATATGTTTTTATGCTATCAACAATTTTTTTGAGATTTTCGATAACTTTATTTAACAAATTTAAATTTTCAATAGCCTCTTCGAATTTTCCTTTCTTAATGCTTCCTATCGCCTTTTCTACGAGCACAGGACCGCTAAACTTAAATGCTAATTTCCTCCACTCATTTATCTTCTCTAAACAATGTTCAAATTGATAAGTTCCCCCTTTTAATTTTTCTAAAGAAGCTACAAGTTCTTTTTTGATTTCTTCTTTTTGATACGATTCTAGATCTTTTTTTTGGTTTAAATAACCTATAATAGTTCTTATCTTTAGATTGTAGTCAACGAGAAGTTTTTGAAGCTCCCCAACATTTTTTAAAGCCACATTTGTCCTAACAAGCTCGTCATCAATATGGACTCTAGCAGCTTTTTCATCATGATGTTCAAATTCATCTTCTATTATCCTTAATGCTGCCTCGCCCATTTAAAATTTTTAAGTTTTAATTTATA
>Ga0190334_1000502_pt1 | contig 19434 bp, 18 predicted proteins | sample 48720478_MG_FD_161270 | JGI IMG/M metagenome (GOLD analysis project Ga0190334, IMG submission 161270) | Hydrothermal vent sediment bacterial communities from Southern Trench, Guaymas Basin, Mexico - 4872-04-7-8_MG | ecosystem: Environmental > Aquatic > Marine > Hydrothermal vents > Sediment ...
CATGGGTGGCACTTCAACAGATGTTTCTCTAATTAAAGGGAACCCAATAATAACCCGTTCTGCTATGCTTTCCAATATCCCGATCAGGATTCCCATGATAGAAATACAAACGGTTGGGGCAGGGGGTGGCTCGATTGCAAGAGTTGATGAAGGAGGGGCACTGAAGGTTGGGCCTCAAAGTGCAGGAGCAGACCCTGGCCCTGCCTGTTATGGAAAAACAGAAATACCAACTATTACGGACGCCTTTGTGGTGCTTGGAAGAATAGCTCCTGAAATTCCTCTCGGCGGTGATTTAAGAATCAAACCTGAAAGAAGTTTTGATGCCATAGAAAAAATAGCACTACAAATTTCAAAGAATGTTTACGAAACAGCAGAAGGTATTCTGGAAGTTTCCCTGGCTAAAATGGAGAGGGCTTTAAAAATTGTCAGTCTTGAAAAGGGAGAAGACCCCAGAGAGTTTTCCCTTGTTGCCTTTGGTGGTGCTGGAGGACTTGTAGCTGCTGAACTTGCTTTAAGAATGGGAATGAAAGAGGTTATTATTCCTCCAAACCAGGGCGTGTTTTCTGCCTTTGGAATGCTGCTTGCGGATTCTGTAAGGGAGTATACAACATCAATGATTGAAACCCTCTCTTCTGAGGCAATAAAAAAAGCAAATCATCTTTTTGAAGAACTTTATGAAAAAGCCAGGGAGGAATTTTCTTTTTCAGCAGGAAATAATTTAGTTCAGGAGAGATTTGTAGAAATGCGATACAGGGGACAGGGTTATGAAATTTCAGTTCCTTACAGTGATGATCAGGGTGTTTTGAAAAGAAGGTTTGAAGAACTTCACCAAAAATTGTACTTCCATACCCAGGACAGCCCTGTGGAAATGGTGAACTTGAGATTGAGAGTAACGTTAATTAGCGAGAAACCTTCTATTCCAGTTATAAAGCAGGGCGAATTAAAACCATTTGAAGGAAAAGAAATTTATTTCAGGGGTAGAAAATGGAAAGCTTTGTTCTACAGGAAAGAAGAACTTGGAGCAGGGGTGGAATCGGAAGGTCCGTGTATTATAGCATCAAATGATGGGACAATCTTTGTTCCCCCGGGTTTTCTCTTTTCGGTGGGAAAGTATGGAGAAATAAGAATATGGAGAGAAAATGTATGACCCTGTAAAGCTTGAAGTCTATAGGAATATTTTCGTTTCAATAACTGAAGAAATGGGAACTTTACTCAGGCTTTCAGCCTTTTCTCCCAATATAAAGGAAAGAAGAGATTATTCTGCTGCCCTTTTTACTGCAGATGGGGAAAGTTTTGCCCTGGGAGCACATATTCCTGTACATCTGGGTGCCATGCCCTATAGCGTTAAAGCAGCACTGGAAGAAGTTAAAATGAGCGAAGGGGACACTGTTATACTTAATGACCCATTTTTTGGAGGAACACATCTTCCGGACATAACAGTTGTTTCCCCGGTGTTTTTCAAAGGTAAACCTGTGTTTTTCGTGTCAAATAGAGCCCACCATGCGGATGTGGGTGGAATGCAACCTGGATCAATGCCACTCGCTCAGGAAATTTTCCAGGAAGGTTTAATAATACCCCCTGTAAAAATTGCAGAGGGTGGAGAAATCAAAGAAGATATTTTGAAGCTAATAGTTTCTAACTGCAGAAACGCAAAAGAGAGAGAAGCAGACCTTAAGGCACAGCTGGCAGCAAATCAGAAGGGAATTTCCAGACTTAGTGAGCTTGTTTTAAAAAGGGGGCAAACCCCTATTGAATATAGCAGGCATCTCGTGGAATATTCTTTCAGAATGCTCAGTAAAAGAATAAGTAGGCTTCCGGAAGGAAGATGTTGCTTTGAAGATTTTCTTGATGACGATGGTTTTGGAATTGAGGATATTGTTATAAAAGTCTGTATTCAAAGGAAAGAAGACAGATTAGTAGTAGATTTTACAGGGTCAGCCCCCCAGACTAAAGGTGGCATGAATGCCAATCCTGCAATTGTTGCATCTGCACTTCTTTATGTTCTTAAACTTATGCTTGGGGAAGACCTTCCTGTTAATTCGGGACTTTTAAGGCCAATTCATCTTATAATTCCCCGTGGGTCAGTATTGAATCCATTAAGGCCTGCTGCAATGGCAGGAGGAAATGTGGAAACTTCCCAGCGTATTGTAGATGTTCTTCTTGGGGCATTTTCTAAAATGATACCTGACAAGGCCGTTGCAGCCAGCCAGGGGACAATGAACAATATTTCCTTTGGAGGAACGGATTTTGCCTATTATGAAACCATAGGTGGGGGTACAGGAGCCAGCTTCGAACGAGATGGGAGTTCTGGGGTTCATACCCACATGACAAATTCTTTAAATACACCTGTGGAGGTAATAGAACAGGTCATGCCAGTAATTATAAGGAAATATGAGTTAAGAAAAGGTTCCGGAGGAAAGGGGAGGAAAAAAGGAGGGGATGGAATAATAAGGGAATACGAATTTAAAGCCCCTGCAAGGGTTAGTATTTTGAGTGAAAGAAGGCGTTATGCCCCTTATGGAATCGCAGGAGGAAATGCAGGAAAACCCGGTAGAAACATTCTCATTAGAGAAGGAAAGGAAACTCTTCTTCCATCAAAGATAAACCTTCAGTTGAATTCCGGGAATTTACTCCGAATCGAAACTCCTGGAGGAGGGGGGTATGGGAAAGAAGATTAGATTTGGACCTGGATTCTTAATAACCGCAGCCTTTATAGGCCCCGGAACAGTGACTTCAGCTTCCTTTGCTGGAGCAAGTTTTGGATTTGCTCTTTTATGGGTGGTAATAATCTCGGGTTTTCTTGCATTTGTTCTACAGGAAATGTCAGGCAGGTTTTCTCTGAAGAAAAGAAAAGACCTCTCTCAGGTACTTATGGAGACTACAGAATCAAGGGTTGTAAACATCTTTTTTACGCTTGTTGCAGTGCTGGCCATAGTAATTGGAGCAGCGGCATATGAAGCGGGTAATATAACCGGTGCGTTTATTGGACTTGATGGCATATATCCCATGGGTAAATTCTGGGCAGTTTTAATAGCATTAATTGCCCTTGCATTTCTGTGGGGTGGAAGGTATAGAGGTATAGAAGTTTTCCTTATAGGTCTTGTTGCTCTTATGAGCTTTGCTTTCATAGCCACTGCTATAAAGGCAGGACCAAGTTTGCCAGGAATTCTGAAAGGGTTTATACCGAGATTTCCTGAAGGTTCCAGACCCATAGCTACAGCTCTTCTTGGAACCACTGTGGTCCCTTATAATCTTTTTTTGTATTCTTCTGTTGTGCTGAAGAGATGGACCAGAGATGACGTATGGGAAATGAGAAGGGACCTCGGTATATCTATTGCACTGGGTATTGTGATTACCGCGTCCATAGTGGTGACATCTGCTGCGGCATTTTTTGCCTCAGGGATAAAAATAGATTCTGCCGCAACTATGGCAATACAGCTTAGACCACTGCTCGGAAAATTTGCACAACAGACATTCTGTCTGGGACTTTTTGCAGCAGGGCTTTCCTCTGCTATTACTGCTCCTTATGCTGCAGCATGGCTATTGAGGGGAGTGTTCAAATTCAATGAAAAATCTTATGTCTTTAAAATAAGTTCTTCTGTAATAGTTATTTTTGGCCTTCTTTCTGTGTTTTTTCCTATAAACCCACTTCAACTGATAATTCTCGCACAGATAGCAAATGGGCTCATTCTTCCACTTGTAGTATTTTATCTGGGATATACGATTCTTAAAGAAGACAAAAATCCTTATCAATTACTCGTGTTGATTTTTTCCTTTGTCCTTGTACTTCTGGTGGTATTTTCCAAGTTGTTTTCACTTTAATCTGTTAAAATATTTTTGAGATGAGATATTTATTGAATTTTACTTTGATTTTTCTTTTAATTTTAGCCTCATCAGGATGCGTTAAATCCAATAAAGAAGGACCTCAGGAGTTTGATTCAAGGGCCTCGCAGAATAATGAAGAACAGGAGATTTCTCCTCAGATGTCAAAAGCAATGGATTGGGAGATAAGGCCAATTCTGGAAAAAACCGTGGGTAAAGTAAAGCTTGTTCATTTCGGTAAATCACCGATGGGTGGATGGATGTTAATTTACAGGTCAGAAAGGGAACTAAAATCTGAAGAAGCCATTGACCGTTTGTCTGAAATACTGAAGGAGAAAGGTTATAGAATGTGTAGACCCTTTGAAGTGGATATTGTCTGGTTAGAGGGCAACCCCGGAAATAGAAAATTTATCAGGGTAGCCATACCCTCGCTTTATGAAATAACAGTTGAGTATGTCAATGAAAACGAGGACCCTTCAGGTTTTAAAAATGCCGTAAACAATCTAAAACAGATCTCAGAAAAATGTGCTAAAACCCTTTGACCCCGGGAGCCCCTGTTTAAATTTTCTTTATCCTTTTTGTTCTCTTTTTCTCTGGAATTTGTCCCCTATTATAAGGATTGGCAATCCCTGTGCCCATACTATTTCCTGAACTCCCTTTCTTATACTTCGCCTGTATTTTAGCTGTACCTGTACCGATTGTTTCAGAACTTAGTGACCATATACATACTCTGTTATGTCCGTTATCCACAACAAATATATTTCCGTTTTTCCCTGCCGCTATACCTACAGGTCTGAGAAGTGTCCCTCCACCAAAACCAAGGGTGAACTTACCTTCGGGTGTAAACTTATAAACCTTGTTTTCAAAATATGCGGTTACATATACGTGTCCCATAGTATCAATTGCCAGTTCCGCAGGACCATTTATAATGCGAGAAAAAGTTTTCTTTTTTGCCCCTGAGCTTGAATACACAAAAATACGGTCAGCATTGTAAGCAGTGACATAAATATCTCCATTGGGTCCGGGTTCGGCATCATAGGGAAGCGTATTACCCGAACCAACTCTCCAGGATTTTTTTATTCCTCCCTGAGGTCCGGTCACCAGTATTTTATTGTGAGCTGTGTCGGCTATGTATAAATTACCGGAATTGTCTGCCCCCATTCCCCTTGGGTAGGAAAGAGCGATGTATTTTTGCCACATATAAGCAAGATCAAGAGTGTACCGCCTTAGATAGTTTGTGGTAAGTGTTGCTGCGTATATGGATTTGTTAGAAGGGAAAAATCTAATGGCAGAAACATTTGTTAGGCCAGTTCTTGCTATATAATATCCTTCCTTTGAGAATTTTTGGATTCTATTATTCCCGGTATCTGCTACATATAAATTGCCATTTCCATCTATTGTAAGGTCTGTGGGACTGTTAAACTGTCCTGCAATACTACCCCCTCTTCCAAAGCAGGATTTAAATTGATACTTAAAAGGCGATAAGGTTGCATTAATGGTATACTCTGTATGTCCCTTCAACTCCATTTGTTCTTCCCATTTACCATACAAGGGCCTTTCAATCCGGATTACATGAGTTCCCGGAGAGATATCCTCTACCAAACAAGGTGTCGTGCATTTTTCTTCATCATCCACATAAACGACAGCTGGTGAAGGATCTGAAGTGACGTTCAAGGTTGCTTTCCCTTTATTTAAAAGACCTCCCTTTCTGAAGAGAGCGTAAGCAACAGCTCCTGTTACGAGAACTCCCCCTGCTATTATTATTAATTTTTTTGTGTTTCTTTTTCCTTCCTTCAGTTTTACACCAGTAATAGGTTTTGCAGGTTTTACCGGTTTCGTTACAGGTTTGGCCACCTGGGGTTTTTTGGGAATGATTTTTTCTTTAGCTGGAGGTTTTTCTTCTTTTACCGGTATTTTCACAATTTTTACTATTTCCACCTGAACAAGCCTTGCAAGGATATAACCGACCTCCCCAGTTTTTTTCTTTACCTTAAGCCAGTTGCCAAGGTCTTCAATAATTTCCATTTTTTCCCCTGGTTCAGCTACAAATACAACACTTGATTTTACCGATGGTTTTGCCCTTATTATGGAAGCTTCAAGGGCAACTGCATATTTTTTTTCCTCGGTTTGCTGGGCATATAAAATAGAAAAACAAAATAGACTCAGCATCGCTAATATTAAAATTCTTTTGAAGTTCCTGTTCATCCTTCACCTCCTCTTTATTATTATGGGACTCAGATGTAAGATTAGCAAATTTAAAATCACTACTCTGGGTTAGACCTGAGTCTTTGAAGCTTTAGATATTTATCCAATATTCTTTTTATTAAAGGAGCTGCTATTCTTCCTCCGATTCCTGCCCTGGGAATTATTCCAGCAAATATGATTGCTTTTTCAGGGTTAACTTTAAAATATCCTACAAACCAGGCATTGTCTTTGTATAAAGTAGTCTCCGCTGTTCCTGTTTTTGCGAAAAGTTTGGTTCTAAATTCCCAGTTTTTAAAGACTGAGGATGCTGTACCGGATGTTACCACCAGATTCATTGCATGTTCTATCTTCTCTGCTGTTTTTGTGGAAAAAATCCTGCGATTTTCATGTCTTCGGGATATCTCTTTATTTACCACTATAATTTTTTCAATCAATGAAGGATTTGGCAGTGTCCCTTTTCTGTAAATTGAAAGACTCACCAGAGCAAGCTGTAAAGGAGTTGCTCTTACGCCAGCCTGTCCTATTGAATAATGAGTTATTTCGTTTATTGTATAGGCATTTACAGGGGATATAGACTTTGCGGAGAGAACAGGAAATTTTTCCGTCGCTGAAAGATTGAACCTGCTATTGAAGCCCAGCCTTTCCGAGAATTTAAGCAGTGGAAATTGGGATTTAAAATAGCTAAAGGGGAATATGGAAAAAGACTCCCTGTAAATAGAGGGCTCATAAAGATGCATGGCAAGGTACGCGAAATAAACATTATAGGAATGAGCCAGTGCAGTTTCGAGTCTGGAATTTTGTTCTCTTATGACTTCCTGTTTAAAATTCCGGAGGTCAAATGTTATTTCCTTACCATTAAGCAGCCTTTTCCCTTTAAGGTTTTCTGAACCCTTACCGTAAAATGGGAATTTTTCCAGCAGTCTTTCTATGAAACGATTGTCCCTGGTTTCCAGGAAGGCTATTGCATCTACCAGTTTAAAAGTTGACCCGGGGTTGCAGTTTTCGGACCAGCATCTGTTTATAAGAGAAGCATCTTTTCCAGATTTAATAGCTTCTTTTAATTTTGCCTCATCCATGGGAAGATAGGGATATGAGGCAGCTGCAAGTATTTTCCCATCCTGGTCCAATAAAATAACAGCCCCTTCGTAGAATGGATTTTTAATCTTATTAAGCTTTAATTTTAACTCATTAAGTTTCTTTTCAAGACCAAGGATTTTTTTAGCAGAGGCAGAGGTCCTTTTTTTGAAGTATTCTTTTCTTAGCAGGGAAAGATGGTGAGCCAGAGAGGAAACTTCCTTCTGCAGGTCAGCGGATTTTTCATCCTCACGTTTTTTTATATCCTAAATACTGGATTCAAGCTCGGAAGTTGCTATTTTTTGAAGGTCTGCATCCAGAGTCAAATAAAGTTTCGCGTTGCTGTTTTCAAGAATGTGCCTTAAACTCATATTTGAGAGGATAGGATTTAGTATTGTAGAAATTGACCCCTCTTTAAATGTATAGCATTTTTCCCATCCTTTTAAAGATAGGCACGGATACATTAGCATGGAGTTTTCAGTATAGTGAAATGAGAATTTGATTTTGTTTATAGAAAAAATTTCGTCAGGATTTATTGTCCCAACACCTGAGATCAGAAGTTTTCCATCCTTTACATATAAACTGTAAGCGTTTTTGTTCAAGATTTTTATTTTCTTGTTCTTCTTGAGACTTAGTACCCCTTTGTAATCTTCCCAGAATACTAAAATATCCCCCAGAAGGGTCTTGCTTTCAGACCTTTCGTAGATAAAATCTTTGTTTTCGATATATGGAGTCTCTACCTTGAGGTGGTAAACATTTTTGTCTATTTTTAATTTTAAATATTTGTTCGCAGGGAATACAAAGATTGCCCTTCTGGGGATCAGGATTTCTGTATTATTCTTTAAAAGGTTCACATTAGAGCTTAAAGAACCAGGTTTTGCGTAGATTTTTCCTCCTCTGCGATTATGGAATGAGATTAATCTCTTTTCACTGTGTTTTACATAAAGATTAAGTGCCCTGTCTATTCGCAAAATTCCGGTGTTTTTGATTCCCTCTATTTCCAGCATAAGCCCGATAACGTTTTTACCCCGGTGAAGCAACTCTTTGAAGTTATCTTCCCCTGCAATTTTGCCATTTACAAATAGAAAACCATTTTCAGGGATTCTGACCTCTGCGAGTATGGGCTTTGATGTCAGATTTATTATCCCCTTGAAATATCTTTTTCTCGTGCCGTTGAAATAGGGTTCCCATCTTTCGCCGCAAATCCAGCCTTCCATTTTGAAAGTATTTTTCCACCTCGATGTGCCAGTTTCGGTTTTCCATCCAGGGTAAGTAAAGGACCTGTAGAACCAGGTTATATCATTTTCCGTTATTTTTTTCGTAGGTTCTTCTATTTTTAAGTTCATTTTAAAACACGGCAGTCTTGAATATATACCTTTTTCCCCTATCTTTTCATTCAGAGCGGTTAGCTGTTTTATATAAAAATCCCAGTATCCAAGTTTCCTGCCAATTTTAGCTGTTTTTCCTTTGGGTAAAGGATAGTAAAGGCCATTTTTGATTTGATAGCAACCAGAGTTTATGATTTTTTCAAGAAAGACCTCTCTCTGACTGTAATACGAAGCAGGAGGCAATAAGGGAAATGCTCTGGGAGAGGGGATAAATTTTGTTCTCCCTTCTTTAAGTTTATATGAATTTTTACGAGTGTGGAGAGAAGAGATATAAGGTTTTTTATTAAACCTTTCCATAACATTGAGGAAAATTTGTTCACTTGGGAAAAGAGTTATTATTCCTTTTTTTCTTCCGGGAAGAATTGTTACTTCCCTTGATAAGGAGATTTTCATACCAATGGGTTCAATTATTATTTTTTCCCCTGGACGAAGGATTTTCTCTTCCCCCGGAGGAATTCTTTCCTTTCTACACCATTTCTCAAAAGTAACATCTGTGCAAGCTCTGAAACTAATTCCATCCTTTTCTCTTCTTAACTCAATGATGGTTTTACTGCAATTGAATTTATTAAGAGAAGTTTTTGAAACTTTTACCAATATATTTTTCCCATCCCTTCCGATTATCCATCGCTTTCCCTTAAGCCATGATAACGGTCTTTTGAAAATGGTCTTATAAAAGGAAGGTATTGTACGGAGGCAGAAACACTTTTTATCTTTTAAAAAGCAACTTTCGGGTTTTATTTCCTTTACAGCGTCCAGATAGAATTTTTCCCCTTTCCAGAGAATTGAAAATTCTCTATTTATGCCCTGTAAAATATAGGGATTTTCAGGTTTTGCGTTTATCTGCAGGAATGCTCTAATAAAAGGTGGAAGGATTATTAAAGCAATCGTTATGAAGAAAATAAAAATATACTTTTTATTGTGCATGAGCATCTCCTGTTCCATAAATTAAAAAAAGAAAATATGGAATAGAGAAGAAAAGAAGATTTGAATTTGCTTTGGAAAAGAATGGAAAAGGTTGTCCCATTACAGGCAAAAGTCCTGTAAGTATAAGAAAAGGTATTGCAGCCTGAGAAATAAAGAGAAGAGTTAAAAAGAAAGAAGAATAAAAATTCCATATTCCTTCGTAAGAGAGCCCTGAGGGTTTAATGAATTTGAATGGAATGACTGACGGGATTAATACGGTAACAAAGAGGAGTATATCACCAAGAAATCCGAAGTTTGCGGTAAAAAGAGAAAGGGCAAAGTCAAATTGGACAAGAGGAACAAAATGGGCTATCTGGAAAGGCTCGGGGAAACTTCCCTGTAAACCTCCTCCTTTAAATAACCAGAATGCCCTTGTAAACTGTTCAGATTTATCGGTGTAAATCCCTGGATAAATCCAAGATAGGATCCTCTGAACCACTTCAGGTGGCTGAAAGTTTGAAAGGGAATAGAATACAATAAGCCCTGAAAGAAATAATCCAGCGAATATAAAAAGAAATTTATTCCTTGTGCTGGTTCTAAGTAAGAGAAAATGGGTAACTAAAAGCGGTAGAAAAACAATAGTAGGAGAGAAAACCCCAATGGTGAATATGAGAGCTACAAAGGGAATAAAAGTAAGAAAATAGGGCAACCAGAATGGAAAGATAAATTTGTTTTCCTCTTCTCTGAATAGCCAGTCAGCTAAATAAATGGCAAGTAGAATTTTCCCTATTTCAAAAAGCTGAAAGGACATCCCTGAAGTTTTTATTCCTGTTTCTGCACCGAGTAAAACCTGAAGTCCAATTAGAATTAGAGACAAAACGAAAAGAAAATCTATGCGTAGAATTTCGCCTGATATGGGCTGATTTATTGCTTCAAAAAGAGATGGTAGTTCCCTGTTTTTTATTTCCACATAGGCCAGGAGAATTTTTTCCTTTGGGGACAGACCCTTCAGGAAAAAATTTTTTAAACCAGAAGATTTTGTATTATTTTTAAAGATATGAATAATCCTACGATCAGAATTCCTGGTACAAATCCAAATTTTAGATAAGACAAAAAATTAAAATAAAAGAATGAATTGAATAGTGCACCTGCCAGCATAAATTCCATAGAGAAAAACAGCAGGAAAAAGAGCAGGGAAATTATCAGGACCCGGATGAAGAAATTTTTATAAAGTGTTAGGAGGAATAGAGAAATTACATAGAGAATTAAGCCAAAAAAGAGATATTTCGTTCCTTTCATAATTATAGGATGATATCCCTCGGATAAAACTATTTTTTCGTTATTGTTAAAAATATGAACTTCTTTTCCTGTTTTTTTTAACTTTAAACCTGTATTTGTGAGGGAATGGAAGAAAAAGTGTTGAACCCTTAGCAGTGAATTTTACCCCTGAAGAGAATCTTTCAGCATTAATCCTTATTCCTTCTACAGATAGGGGAATTAGAGCAAGTTCTTTCCTTGAGATTTTCATTGAGTAATGAGTATACCCGAGAATAAGGGTATGAGTTCCATATTTAGCTGTTTTATCAAAATTTATTCTTTTTCCATTCATAGTGCCCTTTATTTTTAATTTTCCGCCCCCTGCAAAGGGCAGCAAAACAATAGCCACAAAAACTACAGCAAGGGTAAGAAGATGTTTTTGCCTTGCAATTAAAAGGTTAAATATAAAGAGAGCTGATGAAATTAATAATGCAATAGCTGGATTTTCGAATGGAAGGATAAGAGGTAAAAGGCATACAATTAAAAGGACAAATCCTGATAAACTGACTGATTTTCCCTTGAGCATAAAAAATAACTGCAAGTGAGATGAAAATTAGGAAAAGGATAAGTTCTAAAATATAAAGATTAAAGAGAAAGAAGTGTGGAGGAATATAAGAAATTCTCAATTTAAGGTCATTTGCATTCAGTTGTTTTTGAGAATTCAGGAGGAATGACACATTTTGCTTTTTCCCATTAAAGCTTATTGTAGCTATTCTGCTGAAGGGAAGGGGAAGAGAAAGTTTTAAAACGCTAAGGGTATTTTCTGAAAATTTGATTTTTTCTCCAGTCTTAAGTGATGTTTCGTCCATTCCCCTTCCGTCAAAATCAATTCTCCTTTGCTTGCTCAGGTTTCTGATAGTAAATCCATAATCATTAAAAATGATTTTCACATGGAAATCAAATCGTCAGCTACAGGATTGAGAACGCTTATATCAGATTTATAGAGTCTTCCAATAGTGACTTCATTCCCTATGTTTTTGACTTCATATTTTTTCACCCATAGGGGATAAACCCGATGAAATGAGCTTTTAATTAAGAACAAAAGAAAAACAGAAAAAGCAACGACTGTGAAAGGTAAAATCAGAGCTATTTTATGTTTCCATAGGATAGAAATTAATGTAAGCACAATGAAAATGCTCCATAAGATAAAAAACAAGGTTATCATTTGAGGGATAGAATCTTAAAAACTGTGTTCCCTATTAGCACAAAGTCCCCTTTCTGGAGTGGGGAAAAGGCGGGCGGTATTCCTCTAACTGTGAGAAACTCCAGAGTTTTTTCTGGTGAAATTCCTTTAAAGTCAGAAAACAATACCCTGGAATAGATTTCCTCTCCTTCTTTAAATGGCGAAATAGTAAGGAGCTGTTTTCCTCTAAAGATATAAAGAAAGAAATGGGGAGAGAGGTTGATAACAATAGGTATTTTGCCACTCCTTACGATCATCGCATGAAATCTGGATAAGTGTATATTTCTGAAATCCATCCTGTCTCCTCCAGGAAGTCTTATAAAATTCCTGGGGTCTCTGCCAATAAGTATGTGAGTTTCGCTTAGAGAAAAACTCCTTTTCTCCGGGAGTTCTACTTCAAATAGAAAATATTTATTACCTGACTCCCAGAGTTTTTCGCAGAAATTGTCCGTTGAAACTCGAAAATTTTCGGACCCTCTGGGAAAATTTTTTCCGATTTTTTCAAACGGCGAAAATCTCTGTTTTTCTATAAGAGTATTTCTTGAATTCACCTCTATACTGAGACAATTAACAAATTTCGTATCCAGAAGTTGTCCATCTGGACCAAGGAAGATTTTATATGCTTTTACCGGTCCAACCGGCTTTGGAAACAGGATATATGATAAAAGCAAATCGCCTGTTTCTGTTTCAGAGCCGAGAAAAATTGATGGTTGCTCATCGCTGTAAGCTTTTTGCGATGAAAAACCAAGAGTTTGCTGTTTTATTTCTTCAAGAATTCTGAATTCAAGGGTAAAATCCGCCCTTTCCCTGGCATTTTTCAGATGGAATTTGTAGACAATTTTTCCTTCTGGGACTTCTTTTTTTACATGAATGTTTGTTCCATCTTCATATATGGCATCTTCATATATGGCATCAAATTCATCCCCCAGTTCCTGGATATTTATAAGACTGAGAACTGTTTTTTCATAACTGAACTTAAATGGAACCATAAACCTTTTTTTAAAAAATTCTGGAACCCAGATGTTGAAAAACCATTCAGCCCCAGCTGTAAAAATTTCCTGTCCTCTTTGAATTTTGACCGTTCTATCGTTTTCTTCCCGGATTACCCTGGCAAGAATTATTTCAGCTTCTCCCGCTTTATAAAGAAATGGTGCAGCAATTACCACTGTTTCGCCGTCATTGAAGTTGTAAGTCGAATTTATCTCTATTCCTTCTTTTCTGAACATGGGAATAAGAGCAGATTCATTGAAAAAAGTTATAGAAAGTTCATTTGTAACAGATTCCTTGCCAAGTCTTTTTCCTATTTCGTTTATCTCTTCAACCAGTTTTTTCTTTACAGAATTTGAGATTAGATTCCAGTTTTCAAAATCCCTTTGTTTAAGAATGAAAATAAATCCGAGTTTATTAATCCCTGCTTTAAGAAATTTTTCATGTGACGGGCAAATTCGCCAGCACGGGTTCCAAGGAGAATTTTTTCGGGAAAATCACGGGGTATCCTGAAATTTACAGGAATGCGAAACTCACTACCTGTTTCAAGAGAAGCTTCCCTTTTTTCCTTTCTCTTTCCTCCGAAAAAAGCCATATTTTTATGATAAATTTTGCAACTCTTTTCGTCAAACCTCCGGGAGTATTTCGTCTTTCTAAAGCAGATAAACTATCTTGTTAAATGAAATTATAGAGTTATAATTTTTCCTGTGGATAAACTTCCTAAGTTCACAAGGCTTTTTGTTTTTGCACTTCTAGTTGGGATAATAGCTGGATTTGGAGCTCTTATTTTCGATTGGGTTCTCAGGGTGGCAGAGCATTACCTTATGGTTAAGGCTATGGGATTCGTGCCTCCAAAACCAGGAGGAGAAGGTGAAGCGGTGTTTATTCTCCCAAAAACGAAATGGCTCCTTCCTGTAATTCTTGCGATTGGCGGTGTAATTGCAGGATTTTTGATTTATACATTCGCCCCTGAAACTGAAGGACACGGAACTGATAGTGCCATAGAAGCATTTCATTTTAAGAAGGGGAAAATCAGATGGAGGGTCCCCATCATTAAAACCCTTGCTTCTGCTGTTACTATAGGTTCAGGAGGTTCTGCCGGGAGGGAGGGACCTATTGCTCAAATAGGAGCCGGATTTGGCTCTTTTCTGGCAGACATTTTCAAACTACCGACGGAAATGAGGAGAATTCTTGTTGTAGTTGGTATAGGCGCGGGGATAGGGAGTATATTCAGAGCTCCTTTTGGTGGAGCTCTTTTCGCTGTTGAAGTCCTTTACACGCAGATGGATATAGAAATGGAATCTCTGATTCCTACTTTGATCGGGTCAATATTGGGATTTTCAATTTTCGGTTCCCTTCACGGGTGGAAACCTATATTTGTAACCTCGGGATACAAGTTTTCCAATCCAGCACATCTTCTATTATATGGAGGTCTGGGTATTTTCCTTGGGCTTATGGTTTATCCTTATGTGAAGCTTTTTTATGGGACTCGCGACCTTTTTTCCAAAATAAACATACCAAGGATGTTAAAACCTGCCCTGGGTGGACTACTTCTGGGGATAATAGCTATTTTTTATCCGTATTGTATAGGAATTGGTTATGGCTGGATTCAACTGGCCATGGTAGGTGGTATTTCTCTTGCGACCCTATCCTTGCTTCCCTTTGCAAAAATGCTTGCAACAAGCCTCAGCATAAGCTCAGGAGGTTCAGGAGGAATTTTTGGTCCCACGATAGTTATAGGTGGAACCTTTGGAGCTTTGTATTCAATTATTCTAAACGGGCTCTTTCCAGCTCTAAATCTCCCACTGGAGCCCTTTGTGGTTGTTGGTATGGCGGGTTATATTTCCTCTGTTGCGAAGGTCCCACTGGCAGGGTTGATAATGACTATGGAAATGACGGGTGGATACGGGTTAATTGTCCCTGCCCTTGCTGTTATAATTTTTGGTCTTCTCCTCAGCGGAGATACAACTATATATGAGAAACAGGTTCCCAATAAATTATCTTCTCCAGCGCATATTGGAGATTTTATGGTAGATGTACTCGAGGGACTTACGGTTAAAGATGCACTTCCTTTCAGTTCTGATGTAATATGGGTGGCAGAATCTACTCCATTATCAACTCTACTTAACATTTTTTCTAATTCAAGGGCAGATGTTTTGTGTGTTAAAGGTAGCGATACACATGAATACAGGGGAATTATATCACTGAACCATGTCAGAGACGTTATTTTACAGGGAGATGAGCTGTTCGTTACCCTGATACTTGCCCATGACCTTATAACTCACTCTCAGGAAGTTCTTGTGAAGGAGGATGAAAATCTAAAAAATGTCCTGCAGAAATTCACACAATTTGACCTTGATGAACTTCCGGTTATTGAGAGCGATGGCAAAATAAGGAAAATGATTTCAAGAAACTCTCTGCTTATAGCTTATTCAAAGGCCTTTGAAGTTTAGAGGAAATCATTCAAGGTCCACAAAAACCCCAACATCAATGGGCTTTATGGGAGGCCTTATTGATACAGGTTCAGGAGAAATGTTTTTGGCTCTTAAAAATTCCGTTATTATAGGAAAACAAGTTCTCCCCTGACAATTTCCCAGTCCAGCCCTTGTTGCTACCTTTATCCCTTTAAGTGAAACAAAGTCATTTTCTGCTGCTTCCTTTATCTCCTTCATGGTCACGTCTTCGCACCTGCAGATTATCGTCTCATCAGGAATGGATAGCCAGAGGTTTTCAGGAACACTATATGTAGAATTTAATTTTTTTGCAAAGGCCATCTCATGCGCTCTCTTTTTCTTAAGAGAATCATCCCGTTTTCCAGAGAGAATAAGCGCAGCCAATTCTCCTTCTATAAGTGCTTTTCTAGCTCCCCCTATACCTGTTACCTCCCCTGCTGCATATATATTTTCACTGCATCTGAGTTCATCGTCTGTTTTTAATACCCAGCCTCCAAGAGATGCATCATAAATCACAGGACATCCGCACAGTTGAGCAAATTCTATATTTGGTACGAAACCGTAACCTATGGCAAGGAGAGAAGTTTCTCTTATTTTTCTTCTACCTTTTTTCTCGAAGACGACCTTTAATTTTTCTCCGGATTTTTCAACCCTCTCAATTCTCCATCCAAAAGTAGTTTTACCGAAAAGCTTAAGCAGATATTTAAAACCTTCCCTTGCCTTTTCAAGGTCAATTAGAGCAGAGGAAAATCCCATCAGTTTTGACAAAGGATTGAGTTCTGCTATTTCGATTACTTTTCCCCCGGCTTTAGCAAATTCGTAGGCTACCGCAAGGAGAAAGGGCCCTGTCCCTGCAAATATAGCATCTTCTGCAGGGAGAAAACCAGAAGTCTTTATAAGAGCCTGAACAGCTCCTGCACTGATAACCTCTGGTAATGTCCATCCAGGAAACGGAAGGAATTTTTCCCGTGCTCCTGTGGCTATGAGTATTTTTTCTGGCTTAATTATTACAGGTTTCCCGTCCCTTACAAGCGCAACTTCATCTGTTTCTTCATAGTATCCTACAATCAGGGTGTTTTTCCATATTCTTTTTTCATTTGCCAGTCTCTCCATCAGTTCAAATCCTTTTTTGCGTGTGGGGGTGTCCATGGGACGATACAGAGGGTTGTGTCTTAGAAACTGTCCGCCCAGAAAAGGATATTCGTCAACAAGAATAAAGTCTTTTCCATTTTCTATAAGAACAGATGCTGCAGCCAACCCTGCGATTCCTCCACCTGCAATAAGGATTTCAGTTTTGACTTTCTCTACTTTAGCTCTCCTCAAATTCCACCTCCATGCCGTCCTTTACAGGTGTTATACATGCACGAACAGTTCTGCCGTTGACCTTTACCAGGCACTCGAAACATACACCCATTCCACAGAACAGGGAACGGTCCTCACCTTTTACGCTTTTTCTGAACCTTTTGTATCCTGCTCGAAGCAGACTTACAGCCAGCATTTCCCCTTCCCTTGCTTCCAGAGTTTTACCGTTGACTTTTATGAGTGCGTGTTTTGTATGCATATACTAAATCTAATAATAGAAGAGAAATTTGTCAAGAGAAATTTCCAACTCTTCCTCCATGAACATAAATATAGAAAGGGCTGCAAAGGCTCTTATAAAGAATGGAAACGTGGATGATGGACTCCTTAATATGGTTGAAATGGCGTTTCGTGCCTATGACCCATGCTTTGCATGCGCCACACATTCACTACCAGGAGGATACCCCATTAAGATAAAGATTTTCGGCTCTAAAGGAGAGTTGATAAAAGAGATAAAGAACATTTGAGAAAACTAATTCTCTGTCTTGGGAACGAAATTGCTGGAGACGACGGAGTTGCAATATACGTAGCTCAAAAACTAAGAGGAAAGATCAAAGGTTGGGATATAAGAGAAAGCAATAAGGCGGGTTTTTATCTACTGGAGGATATCGAGGGATACGACGAAGTCATCGTTGTAGACAGCATAATAGACGAGACCGGACAGGAAGGGGAAATAGTTAAGGGAGAAATAACAGATGGGAGTGGGGGATTTTCCCCCCACTCCCTTTCCATGGGGGATATTCTAAAATTAGGACACTCTATGGGGCTTTATCTTCCACAGAAAATTAAATTCTATGCGATACGCATTAGAACACCGGAGTTCGGAGAGAAGATTTCTTCAACAGTAAAGGCCTCTGCAGACAAGCTCATTTTGCACCTTGTTGAAATGCTTGTAAAATAAAACTCAGGCTTGGCATCAATTTTTAACCATTGTGAACCAAAAACGTAAAATATTTCTGTAATAAAAATTCTGGAGGTTTAAATGAGCCTAAAAAAATTAACTGTGTATGTGATCATAGGTCTTAGTTATAATTTTATATTTGGACTGGTTGGGACGATTTATCCACAAATATTTAAACCCCTGGCCTTGGCGGTAACTATAAAGTCCATTCATTTTCTTGTAACACTGGCTTTTATGTTCTTCTTCTATAATTTTTCTATGGACTATGCCAGAGACGTAACACTAAAAACCGTGTCTTTTTCGGTATTTGCAGGTTTTATGTTTTCGGCGTTTCTGGAGTTTTTTGAAATAGCATTTATGTTATCTCGCAGACCAGACGTATACAGAATTAGAATAATTTCTGAGTTTGTCTCATGGATTGTTCTGCTCCTGCTACTTATATTTTTTATAGTATTCTTAAGAGAAGAGAAAAAGTACGAACTAAAATTAACGGGAGCTATTGTTAGCGGTATTTGTGGAATTTCAATATTTTTTATTGTTAAAACAGTGGCTATTGCAAATTATTTGATAATTAAAAGAACTGGCTTCAAATCGATGTCCGGTTTTTATATGAAAATACCATTTGTAACTCTGGTGCCTCTATTAATTGTAGCTTTTGCTCTTCATATTTATTTTTATGTAGCTTTTTATAAATCACTTGCTAAAAATACATGAAGATATGCTAATATAAAAATTAATGAGTAGAGTTGAAATTTATCGTTTAAGATGGTACGACCCTGAAAAGCTCAGGGAAATAGTAGAAAAAATATTTGAGAAAAGGGTAGGCCTTATTTCTAAAGGAGACCGTGTCCTTTTAAAACCAAATATGCTTGCTCCTTCCAGACCAGAAAAGGCGGTGACAACTCATCCGGAGATTGTAAAGGCTGTTGCTGAAAGGATCATAGACCTTGGTGGAAAGCCGTCCATTGGAGATTCTCCTTCTCTTTCCAGGGCAGAAAAAGTAGCCGCTGTCTCAGGTATTAAAAAAGTTGCTCAGGAGCTTGGAATTCCCATTGTTGAGCTTGATGAACCTGTGGAGTTTTTAACAGACGGGTATTTCAAGAGAATTGAGGTTTCTAAAAAGATTCTCGAGTTCGACAGAATAATAAATCTTGCTAAATTTAAAACCCACACACAGATGATAATGACACTGGCGGTGAAAAATATGTTTGGGATTGTTCCAGGAAAAAGAAAAGGGGAGTGGCATCTTCGTGCTCCGAAATATATGGATTTTGCGAGAATGCTTCTTACAGTGTATAACTTTAGAAGACCTGATCTTAATATAATGGATGGGATAGTTGCAATGGAAGGGGAAGGACCTCAGAATGGAAGACCATTTCCGCTGGGCTATATTCTTGCTTCAGATGATGGTCTTTCCCTTGATTATGTGGCTTCAAAAATGGTGAAAGCAGACGGATATGTATATTTAATAAAAGTAGCCAAAGAAGATGGCATGCTGGACGGAAATATTGAAATATCAGGAGACCTTCAGCAGATTCCTGAAGTGAGTGGATTCGAGCTTCCTTCCACAACTCCTATTTCCCCGGAATTTGCCAGAAGGATACTCAGAGGTGCGCTTCCAAAACCCGTCATTATAGGTGAAAAGTGCACAGAGTGTGGATTGTGTCAGGAAGCCTGCCCGACGAATTCTATATTAAAAACAGGAAAAAATCCCAAAATTAATTATTCTACATGCATAAGTTGTTTCGTTTGTCAGGAGGTTTGTCCCTTTGATTCAATCGAAATACGCAGGGGGATTGCTTCTCGTTTTCTCTAACTTCGGGTGTGCTAGACAAAAAGTTC
>Ga0190334_1000504_pt1 | contig 19412 bp, 19 predicted proteins | sample 48720478_MG_FD_161270 | JGI IMG/M metagenome (GOLD analysis project Ga0190334, IMG submission 161270) | Hydrothermal vent sediment bacterial communities from Southern Trench, Guaymas Basin, Mexico - 4872-04-7-8_MG | ecosystem: Environmental > Aquatic > Marine > Hydrothermal vents > Sediment ...
TCCCAAACCCCCAAGAATGACATAATAACCAACGTTGCCAAAGCCGGCCTGGCAAGCGGCATGGCTATATGCCAGTACGTCTTGAATATGCCACAACCATCCAGTTCTGCCGCTTCTTCAAGCTCTTTGGGTATGCTTTCAAAAAAACCTCTCAAAAAGAACGCGTTGAAGGCTATCCCTCCAATCCCACTTGTTAGGACAATTGTAAGGGGATTGTCCATGAAAAAGGGGACTTTCCTTATCATGTCGAATTGAGGAATTATCAGCAATAAGCCCGGAACAGCCAGAGTTGCAATGAGCACAGAAAACCAGAGCTCTTTTCCGGGAAATTTAAACCGCGCAAAACCATAGGCGGTTAACGAAGAGAGAAAAACGTTCAATAGAACTGCAGGTAACGTGATTTTCAAAGAGTTCAAAAAGTAGAGTTTGAAATCGGCTTCTACCCAAACTGTCTTGTAATTCTCAAAAGTTGCGGGTTTTGGTATCATCTGTGGTGGTACTGTGAAGATGTAGGCGGATTCTTTTAGTGAAGTCACCACCATATAATAAAAGGGAAAACACATGATAATTGCACCAATAAAGAGAAGCGTATAGATAATCAGATCCATTATTTTCTTTTTCATGATCAACACCTCAGTAAATCTCTCTCTTAAAGAGTTTTCGCTGAATTTGGGCAATAGTGAAAACTATCAAGAAAAATATCACAGCTATTGCTGCACCATACCCAAAATGGAAGTAATCAAAGGCTTCTTTAAACATATAACTACTCAAGACCTGTGTTGAATTCCGGGGGCCACCACCGGTTATCACGTAAACAGAGAGAAAAACGTTGAATCCTCCAATTGTCAGCATAACTGTTTGGAATGCTATTACCGGTCGTAACATTGGAATCGTAATCTTCCTGAGTAGCATCCAGCCATTAGCCCCATCAATTCTCGCCGCTTCATATAATTGTTTGGGTATCCCTTGAAGCCCGGCAAGAAAGATGAGCATACTCCAACCTATGCCTTTCCAGATACCAAGCACGTAGATTGGTATCATTGCGGTATTTTCCTGCGCCAGCCATCTGATATCTCTGTTAATCAGGTGAAGCAAGTCTTTCAACAGATAATTCACCAGTCCACCACGTGTAGCAAAGAGATATTGAAAAAGCACCGAAACTACTACCCAGGAGGTTATAACTGGCAAATAGTAAAGTAGTCTAAAAAACGTTTGGCCTTTCAATCCTCTTGTAAGCAAAACCGCGATAAGAAGGCCTATGATCATCTGGCCCGGCACAGTTACGATCACATATTTAAGCGTGTTAATCAAAGCAGTATAAAATTTGTCATCGTGAAAGAGCTTCACGTAATTGGATAATCCAACGAACTCATTTGGAATTCTCGGATTGATATTCCATTTGTAGAGGCTCATCAGGAAACTCTTGATTATTGGATAAAGTGTCCATATGAGATAGCTGAGAAGCCCGGGAAGTACAAAGAGAAATCCAGCCCATTTTCGTCTCACTTCACGTTTCACTGAAGACACTCCTTAAAAAGAGGGGAGGTGCTCTCCCCTCTTAAATTGTGAATAAACGAATCATTCAAACTCTGATAAGACTTCTTCGATATCCATCGCTGCTTCCCAAAGAGCAAAATCGGGATTATAATCTGCAACAATAGCATTTTGCCATGCGAGGTCCATTATATCGTTGATCTGATTCCATCCAGGATGTGGTGAACGAGCTACGGCTGTTTCGAGCTGTTTCATGAAAGTATGGAAGTATGGATGGTTTTGAATAATAGGGTCTTCAACAAGGTCTTTTCTTACAGGCATCTGGCTTACTTCAACAAAAGCCTTCTGAACTTCATAGGAAGTCATATATTTCGCAAATTCCCATGCGGCTTCTTTGTGCTCTGAGAAAGCAGAAATGACTATATCTTCTCCGCCTACTACCGATTTTGAACCACCTTTGCCTGCCGGGAAAAGCGCGAAGTTAATTTCAGCATCAGGATACTGTCCCTTGATAATTGGCCAACTCCAGGGTCCAGCAATAATCATAGCATAAACATCTTCGGCATATCCTTCAAAAGTCCCTATTCCTCCACCACCGACAACAGTATCGGCGATGTATCCGTCATAATAAAGGTCTTTGAAGGTTTCTAAAGCCTTGATGCTTTCATCGGAATTAACATAGCCTTCAGCTTTGGAATTCGTTGGATCGAGGATATAACCGCCAAAGGAGTAAATCCATGGTATGGAGTTCCATGGACCCAACCCGTAATCTGCATATCCCCATTGATCAGTCTGGCCATCACCGTCTTTGTCCTTCGTGAGGAGCTTAATGTCATTCACAAATTCTTCCATCGTTTCAGGTGGACCATCTAAGCCAGCCTCTTCAAAGAGTTTTTTATTCCATAGGAGGACACGGGTATTTGTATCCAGAGGCAAGCCGTAGTAGTTGCCATTCCAATAGCATGTGGAAAGAGGTCCAGGAAGGAATTGATCTTTCAGCTTGTTGAATTCGTTCGGGAAAGCCTTATTCAAAGGCAGCAAAACTTCAATGTCACCAAATTGTGGAACCCAAATGATATCCATTCTGATCACGTCGGCGAGTTCCCCGGTTGCCGTACTAACAATCAACCTTTGTCTCATGTCATCGTAGTTGACCTGTGTTTCGACGACCTTTATGTCTGGATGGAGCTTTTCAAATTCTGGGATGATTTTCTCGGTCAGGAGCTTATACTCCCCAGAATTGGTGCTATACGTATGCCAGAACGTTATTTCTTCGACACCAAACACCGCAACAACAACTACCAAAAGTGCCAGTACAAGAAATATCTTCTTCATACAAACCTCCCCTTTTCTATTTTTGAGAAACCCTGAAAAGTTTCTCATCCATTAGGTTATAAACCGAACCCAAAGCCCAGCTTTCTTCGCCAAGACCATCAACCTCAAAGACCACATTATCGCCTAATCGCCCAAAGGCATTTTTTACAGCGAATTGTATGGATTCATTGAGAAAATGGTCTCTAAATTCGAGTGCTTCGCCACCAATAAGCAGATAATCTGGAGCAAGCATATTGATAATGTTCTTCATAGCAATACCAACAAGCTGGGCATACTCACCAAAAACACGCATAAATGTTTTTTGGTCAAGGGCTTTAGCCTCGCGAAGGTATTCGATTTCTGAACTTTCTGACTGCTTCACGGATTTGTATAATTCTTTTAGATGCATGTTTTTAGTCGAAACAGCAACTTTTTTCACAAGAGCCCCGAAAGAGGCTTCCGCTTCAAGGCAGCCTTTGCTTCCACAAGTACAGGTTGCTCCGTCTTTTACCACTGTCATATGCCCGATTTCACCTACGCCACCTTTTGCTGTATGAATTTTTCCATCGATAATCAAAGCACCACCAATACCAACCCCAAGAGTTATCACAACAGCATTTGAATATTCTCCCGCTTTTCCAAGCCACAAATGGCTCATCGCAAAAGAATCAACGTCGTTCATCACAAGCACTTCGCATCCAAAAGCTTTTTTGAGCATTTCAGCGATATGCACATCACGCCAGCCAAGCAAAAAGGAATCCCTTACTATACCCTCTTTTGAATCAACAACACCAGACACAGCAACTCCAATACCAAGTAATTGTCCATTTCTCTTTGCGCTGCATTCACCCCAGCATCTTTTTATTACATCAATTATCGATATAGGGTCAGATACTTCTGTTTCACATCTTTGGTTCTCAAGCATCTTCCCCGTGAAATCAGTGATCACAAGCTCAATATAACCGACGCCAATTTTCACTCCAAGAAACTGTCCATACTGTGGATTGAGTGAAAGCAATATGGGCTTTCGACCGCCTGAAGATTTGGCCGAGCCGGCTTCAAGCACCATTCCCTGAGAAATTAGCTCCGCCGTTATCTTTGTTACAGCGGCAGGGCTTAACCCTGTTTTTTTTGCTATCGAAGCCCTATCGATTTTTCTGTTGTTATAAATAGTCCTCAATATGAGCTTTTCGTTTATCTCTTTGATTAGGTATTTCGAACCCCTTCTTTTCATCTTATCACTTACTTTCTTCAGTGAATTAACTAAGTTCATTATAAAACTTTTTCCCCTCAAAGCAAGACAGGGTAGGCAAATGTTATTTGTGGTTACGAGTAATTATCTGCTAATATGCAAAGATATCTTTGTATTTCTACGAAAGAGGTTAAAGAAAAAAACAGATTGTGTTTTGCAACACCCGGTTTTTGAAGATTTTTTAGAAAATGCCGGTTCAGAGTTTCAATTCGAAATTTTCCAGAAGCTCAAGCGATTGCAGGTTTTCTTTAAGGTGCTCAACAGAAGCGGCTTTTGGTATAGTAACCACTCTTTCCTTTGAAAGGAGCCAGGCGAGCATTATTTGGTAAATCGAGACGTTGTATTTTCTGGAAGCTTTTTCGAGAATGTTTTTCACGTTTTCTGAAACCACTTTTCTCCTCAATGGTGAATAAGCGGTCAGAGTTATATCGTTTTTCTGACAAAAGGGCAAAAGCTCCTTTTCCGGTTCCCTGTCTTCGATGTTGTATAAAACTTGATTGCAGACTATTGGCTCAGAGGATACTGCTATGGCACTTTTTAACTGGTTTGTGTTGAAATTTGAAACTCCTATATGCCTTATAAATCCGAGTTTTTTCATTTCTGCCATGGCACTTAATGATTCCTTCAACGGAAGATCGGGATTGTACCAGTGTATCAGATAAAGATCTATGTAGTCGGTATTAAGCCTTTTCAGACTTCCTTTCAACGCTTTTGGCAGGTCTTTTGATGATAGATGGGTAGGCCATACTTTTGATACGATAAATAGCTTTTCCCTTGCAAAAGATTGTATGGCTTCTCCAATCAGTTCTTCAGTGTGACCCGCCGCGTAATATTCTGCTGTATCAATGTGGGTATATCCCATTTCGATAGCTTCTTCAAGCAATGCTATTGTTTGTTTATCTCTTGAGTGATCTGGTGCTTCATAACCGCCTATCCCCCATGTTCCAAGACCAAGAGCGGGTATATTTTCACCGGTGCTTCCAAGTTCCTTAAATATCATTTCTTTCACCCCTCAAAATCTGTTTATGAAATTATATTCCCTATGTACCCTTTTTGCCAAATATTCTTATCCACCCCGTGTACAATCTAATTAGCCCGCAACAATTGGAGGGATATCATGAGAACGGAAATGGAAGTAATTAAAGAAATATTGGAATGGGCAAAAAGGCAAGAAAAGGTCAGAGCTGTGTTGTTAACGGGCTCAAGGGCAAATCCAGGAGCTTTTACGGATATCCTCTCTGATTATGATGTAATCTTTGTGGTAAACGACTTGCCTGAGTATGCAGGTGATGATTCATGGGTTTCAAAATTCGGGGAGGTGATAACCTTTTTCAAAGACGAATTCATTTGGAAGGAACACGGTGGTGTAAAAACATACACCCGACTGATGCAATACAGTGATGGTATCAGGATAGATTTCAGCCTCTGGCCGATTGAGCTCTTAGAGCTCATTTCAAAAACAGCAATTCTTCCTGATTCTTTGGATATAGGATATAAAGTCCTGCTGGACAAAGACAGATTGACTAAAGAATTGAAACCTCCAACTCACAGGGCATATGATATTTCACCGCCAACAGAAGCAGAATTCCTCACACAAGTTAGGGAATTTTGGTGGGATATCACATACGTCCCCAAAGCTCTCTGGCGCGATGAATTGTTTTTCGCTAAATACATGATGGAGCACATAAGGTTTGGATTCTTTGAAAAAGTGCTCAATTGGTATATCGGAATGAGACACAACTGGAGTGTAAACCCCGGAAAACACGGCAGGTGGTACAAGCACTATCTTGAGCCTGAATTGTACGAAAGGCTTGAAAAAACTTTTTTCGGCTCAGAGCTTAAGGAAAATTTGGATGCAATGTTTCAGCTGATAGAGCTTTTTCGCTATTTCGGAATTGAACTGGCAAAGTCCCTTGGGTACAACTATCCGATGCACCTGGATGAAAAGGTGTCAAAATATATTACAGCAATTGAAAAACTAAGCAGAAATGCCAAAGAAAGATCTGCTGGTTTTTAGATTACTCTGGTACACGCGCAATTACTCTAGCGATAGATGAATCGGCTTTTATTCTCAACGGAAGAGCTATCACTTCAAAGATATTTACATCAATCAATTTGTCGAGATTTGTCAAATTTTCCGCGATGAGCACACCGCCAGAAAAGAGTATCCTGTGTATTTCAAAGGGATACCTGTCTGGAGAAGCCGAATCAAGTCCCAGCATTTTTACTTTTCTTTCTACTAAAAACTCAGCGAATTCTTTTGTTACAACAGGATTGTTCAAGAAATATTCCTCAGTCCCGAATTTTTCATCGCATCCGGTATGAAGAAGAACAATGCTCTTCTCTTTTATGAAAGGCTTATACTCTTCTTTGAGCTCAATAACTTCTTGCTCTCTGACATCCAGCAAAACGCCTTCTCCAACAAAGTTTTCAAGTGGAAAGTCTAAAATGTGCTTTTTGCTGTTTGTCATATGCATAGGACCATCGATATGTGTACCACTATGCATGCTTATTTCCAGCCTATGGTTATTGTAACCGTCTTTATCAAGATGCCTTGACTGCCGTAAAATCGTCTCATCATCACCGGGATACACAGCCATTCCATTTTCGATAATTCTCGTCAGATCAATGAATTTGCTCATATTCATGCCTCCTATTTTCAAAGGAACAATGAAAAGATAACAATAGCAGTCCCTATTATTTTTATCACACCTAATTGCTCAGAGAGAAAAGCAACAGCGAAAAGCGTGGATACGATGGGTTTTAAATAGAAGACTCGACTTGCCGCAGAAACGCCAAGACTTTCCATTGCTTTAAAAAACGTCAAATAGGCAACCCCTGTTACTCCTATACCAAGATATAGGACCCCCAACCAACCTGTAAAAGAAAGCTCTGGAAAAGAGAGTTTCCCGGTGATAGCCAGCAACATTCCATATAAAATGCTGGAAAAGAAAGAAGAATATGCGGTGCTAACCAATGCTCCGTATTTTACAATGAATCTTTTCATAATGAGCGAATACAACGCAAAAGATAATGCAGCGGAAACACCGAAAAATATACCTATAAAGGTGTCTCCAACTATTTTTCCATAGGCAAAAACAATTATTCCCATTAATCCAAGCAAAGCGCCAAAGAATTTTCTCTTTGCTAATTTCTCTCCAGCAATAAAAACAAGTAGTGAAACAAACAATGGATTAGTGGATACAAGAGTCGCAGCTGTGGAAGCATTCCCGTACTTTATAGACAGCTGGAGTAATGTCATGGAAACGATAGAATTCATTGAACCGACAGTGGCAAGAAGCAAAACGCTCCTGAGCGAGAGTCTCTTTCTCACGAAAAGCAGCAAAAAAAGGCCACCCACAAAAAATCTAAACCAGGTGAGAAAAAAGGGGTCAACAGAACCCATAAGAGGTTTTGAAATCACTTCCATAGAGGAAAAAAAGAACAATGTTATACCAAGATAAAGATAAGCCACATGACCATCCTTCACTCAATCAATTGCTTTTATTATAGAACATCACGAAGACGGTGGAAAGCTTTATATTGGTATGGGAATGAAATTTCCATCTTCACAGTAGAAAATCTCTTTTACTCCCAGTGATTTGACGATTTTAAGAGCTTCATCAAACCCTTTCCCGAGATCCTCCGTTCTATGGGCATCTGAGCCAATAGTAAGATATTTCCCGCCGAAGGAAAGATACCTTTCGATAATCCAGGGTTGTGGGTTGACTTCTTTAAATTCTCTTCTCAATCCAGATGTATTTATTTCTAACCCAAGCTCCTTCTTTACTAAGAGTTTTAACAGCTCATCTAATAGTGGAGAAGGCTCGAGAGGAGCATAGCCGGGAATAAAGCGCCTTAAAAAATCAAGGTGCCCGAAAAAACCGGGAAATTTAAGCGTCCTCACCGCTGCAATTGATTCTTCCAAATAGGCTTTCCACAACTTTTCAGGTTCGGTGGGATTAGGGAAATCCGGACCTTCATGAACAGAGTAAATAAAATAATCAAAAGCCCCATTCAAAATGGAATTATCCGTATAGCTTTGAATGCCAAGTTCTACGGCTTTAAGCACTTTAAGGGGATATTCTTTTGATACTCGTTCGATTTCCTCAAGATAAAGCAGCGGATCACCGAAATTTTCTGCTTCTTCCAACGTTGGGCCAAGTTCATAGTGGTCACTGATACCAAGTATTTTGATGCCCCTTTTTGCAGCAGTTTTTACCACTTCTTCAATTGTAGGTTCTGCATCCGGTGAGAACCGTGTGTGAACGTGAAGGTCTATCATGATTAATCTCCTGATCTTGTCCAATTCTTGTCATAATCATACACTAAATCAATGATTAGAAAAAGGCAATCCCTTTTTTTCACTTCCCATGAGCATTATCTTTTCCTTTACAATAGCCTTAATCACTGTGGACGAGGCTTCAATGGCTTTGACATAATCAGTGGTATCAGGGTTTGAAATGAAATAGTCTTTCAAGGAATTAGTATAAGCGCTTCTCAACCTTGTGCCTATGTTGATCTTGGATATACCCGTTTTCGAAACTCTTATTATGTCTTCATCCTTTACACCGCTGGAACCATGTAAAACAAGGGGAACTTCAACAATATTGGAGACTTTTTCAATTAAGTCGTGGTGTATTTTTGCAGTTTGCTTTTGCATACCATGTGCTGTTCCAACGGCTATTGCAAGAGCATCTATTTTTGTGGCTTTATAAAATTCCAAAGCGGCCTTAGGTTCGGTTAAAATCTCTTTAACATCTTCTCCGTCCTCACCCTTTCCAACTCTTCCAATCTCCGCTTCAACGGTAATGCCAAGAGCGTGAGCAACTTCGACCACTTTTTTTGTATTCTTGATATTATCCTCGATTGGTAACAACGAACCATCATACATTACCGAAGTGAATCCCAGTTTCATAGCCCTGTAAATCGTTTCAAGTTCACTGGCATGATCGAGATGAAGTACTACCGGTATGTCTACATCTTTTACAAGCTCTTCGACCATTTTAGGGATTAAACCAAGCCCAAGGTGTTTCACACATTTTCCTGTGGCCATTAATATGACCGGGGAATACAATTCTACCGCCCCGGTAATTATTTGAAGAGCATCTTCATAACTGTAAAAGTTGAATCCAGGTACTGCATAACCTTCTTCTCTAGCTTTTGGAAGTACCTCATTCAGAGTAACTAATGGCATTTAATTCTCCTTCTTTCTTCTATTTATTATTTTCCCATATTAGTGGCTAATTTATAATCATCAAGCACATTTGATATATGATCTTTTATAAGACTTATTGGATCCTTTTTTAATAAACCGTTTCTGATTTTATGACACTGTACAGGCATGTATTGACTTATAAGTGTTAACGGGATTTCTATGGATTCAAGATTGGCAATCAACTTGTTCACCGCTGTTTTGATCGCAGGAAAATCCCAAAAATACCTCAAACGATCGAGAAAGCTGTATTTACGTGCTATTCTCCTTTGTTTTTCATCTCCCCGGTAATATTTTTCCCAATGTCTTGGGTTATCAAGCATTATCTTCTCAATAACCTCAACAAGATTTGAGCAAATCCCAGGTGTATCATAAAATAACTCCTTTTCAATGCTGTTCAATGCAAAAAGCGCTTCTCTGAACGCAAATGTTAAAGCAGGTCCAACCTTGAGTATTGCTATGCCATCTTCTACCATTTCTTTTAACGCCTTTACCGTTTGATAATCCGTGGAATGACCTTCGAAAACTATGTTTGGGTACTTTTTTATTGCATTGGTAAGTTCTTTCGCCTGATTCCTTTCATATTCGAATATATGCTCATTACCGAATTCCACTCCCGGCTGCACAACAACTGCGATCACCCTTTCCCAGGCTTCGTGCAATCCATAGTTGTAAAATGCTTTTTTTGTTAGCATGATGGTCCGTTCAAAATCGTAAGCACTGGTTACATGAATAGACTTATCTTCGGATTGTGTTCCGCCCGGTGATGGAACATCCGAACCTATAACATAAACCGGAAGAAGAGCAGCACATGATTCTTTGAAGGTTCTTTCAGCTTTGAGACAAAGAAGAGCTGTTCTTTCAGCTATGATTTCCGGGTTTAATGATTCATTTTCATTTCCTGAATCGTCTGCAAGCCGTATGCTGGTATCCAGATGAAGCTTGGTGAATCCCGCTTTTGCATATTCCCGAACCATTTCAAGGGCTTTATCCATGGCTTGATCTGCTGGTTGATCCTTCCATGGATTCGGGCCAAGATGATCGCCGCCAAGTATAATCCTATCTTTGGAAAGACCAACATCTTCAGCGATGGAAAAAACCATGTCCCTGAAATCAGCCGGAGTCATGCCTGTGTAACCACCAAACTGGTTTACCTGATTGCAGGTGGCTTCTATGAGAACTGGTATCTCTTTCGTCATCGCATATTCCAAAGTGGTTTCTATGACAAACCTATTTGCACTACATACAGAAAAAATTCCCTTTGCTATTCCCTGTTTTTGAAATGAAATAATCTCGTGGAGAGGATGTCTTTTCATTTTATCAATCCTTTCTCGTATCCATTCAGTTATGCTGATTCGGACAGCATGATACTTTGAAGGAATTTAGAAAGTCTCTCTTCACTGTACATCTCTTTGGCTGCCAATATAACTGCGCCAATGTGCGGTGGCAATGTTGAAGCCTTTACGTAAAAATCCTCGGATTTATTAATATAAGCTCGAAGTTTTTCAAGTATGTACTCACAATTGAAAATCCCTCCCGCTACCGCCACGGGAATCGGAATTTTGTGGATTTTTTGCTTTGCCGTATTCAGTGTGATTAACAGCTCTTTCAAAGCTTCATCAAGAATAGCAGTGGCTACTTCATCACCGGCTTTTGAAGCTTCACATACAACCTTTGAAAATGAAGAAATATATGTTCGTGAATTGTCACCTTTACAATTCACAAGAATCTCCCTTAGATCTGAGACCTTGGCATATTCCTTTATCATATCAAAAAGAAGGGTTTTCTTGCTTATTCTTCCATCATACATTTTGAATACTGTCTGGAGAGCTCTTTTACCTATGTAGTACCCACTACCCATATCGCCCGCATGCTCACCCCATCCATCTAATTTGAAGACCTCATCTTTATGATTTTTTGCCATGAGCATCGCACCAGTTCCAGCAAGCAAAACGATTCCCGCTCCAATGGGGTGAGCTCCTTCAAGGGCTAATCTCACATCATTTACAATCTTCACTTTTTCGGGTATTATCTCTTTAACCAATCGTTCTATTTCCGGATCTATTCCAGGAATATCACCAAAAACCGGCATTCCAAAATAGGAAAAGCTGAGTTGATCACCTGTAATTTTGGCGGTCTCGAGAGCCTTGCTAACCGCATTTTTAAGATTCTCAAGCACTTTTTTTCGTGGGCAATTTAAAATATCAGCTGAACCTGCCAAACCTGTTCCTAAACATTTACACGTACCTGAGTAAACTGCTGCAAACGTTTTTGTACCACCGCCATCAACACCAAGAAAGAAATCCGGTAATGCCATCAGAACTTCACAACCTTCGAAAGGTGTGTTGGCTTGTCAGGATCAAGTCCTTTAGCAATGGCACGTTTTATACCTATCAATTGCAGAGGAATCACTCTCAGGAACCAATCACCAAAGTCATCTTCTTCATATGAAAGTTCAATACCTTTTATCCCCTGGAATTTCATGGAAGCAACGCTTATAACTGTACCACCGAGTTCTATGATTTCGCGTGCCATTTTTTCCTCTTCCTTGTACAATCTCGAGTTTGCGAGGATAGCCACCAAAGAATTCGTTTTTATCTTTGATTTTGGACCGTGCCTGTACTCCAGTGTCTGGTAGCAATCAACATCTGAAAGAGATGTTTCGGTGACTTTTATAACTCCCTCCATTGCCGCGCTAAAATACTCATCATAACCAAGAAAGGCAAAGTGCTCAAACTTTCCAGGATTTATTTCATCAAAAAGGCTTTCCGCATCATTGAGTACCTTTTTTGATAACTCTGGAATCTTTTTCAAATAACTCTTTAGGCTTTCATTTGAAAAGATATCTCTTGCCAGTGCAGAAATAAGGAAAGCCATGGAAGTGAAGGATTTCGTCATCACTATGGATTTTTCCTCGATAAAATCCATTTCTGATGTAACGTCTGCAACACGCGTCATTGCGCTGCCGGGTTCGCAGGTTACAGCAGCTGTATAAGCACCGTAATCTTTCGCTTTCTTTAATGCCTCTACCGTCTCAGACGATTCCCCGGAACGCGAAAGACCTACCAGAAGCGAACCAGCAGGGAGTCTACTTAACCCAAACATTATTTCCGAACCGCTGTAATAATTTGAGCTAATTTCTCCGCCAGACAACCGGTTGAAGTGTTTGGACAATCCCATAGCAAGATAATAAGAAGAGCCACAGCCAACAAAATTGATCTCCTCTGGCTTTTTATTCAGAATAAACTGCTTTAATCCCTTAACCACTTCAGGATACTTCTCACTGAGTGTCTGGTGCTTCTCCGGTTGTTGCCATATTTCATCAAGTGTTTGCATATTTACTACCTCCCCAATCCATAGAACTTTTCTTTTCGGTATTCTTCCATGTTGATAACTTTATTATTCAACCTCGATTCCTCAGCTGCAAAGGCCATTAAATGACTTTCCAGAGAATCCATAGCTGAAGTGAGCGTACCCTCATAATTTTCGTTTGAGAGCATCTCAACAAAGGCATCCATCATATGGTAATCCGAACCGTTGTGGGCTCCGATACCTGGATCTTCTATCTTTATTACCTCTGGCTCTTTGCCGAAACAGGTCACCTCAAGCTCGTTTTTTTCAAAGTGTCCGCGAATTTCCCCCATGGTCCCAAAAACACGGATCGTTCGAGAAATCTCCCTGGTAAATGCAGACAATGTGAAATTAACCATCACATCTTTGCCAAAGGTCATTGACACCACCTGATGATCAATAACATCGTTGTCGCATGCATAAACACACCTACCGTAAGGTCCTTCGTTCAATGCTTTCAGTCTTCCTTCATGGGACAAATCCGTTGTGATTACGTTAACAGGCCAATCAATGTTGTCACCAAGGTATATTTTTATGGCCGAATAAGGACATTCTTTCTCTACCTTACAACCCCGAGCGCATCTCTCGGTGGCCCCATCAGGCATGTTTTCTCTCTTGAAGTGGGACAACTCGCCAAATGATGAGATATAGGTACATTTTTCACCTATCAGCCAATAAAGGAGGTCCATATCGTGACACGATTTTGTAAGAATTATCGGTGCCGTTTCTTTAGAATTTCTCCAATTACCCCGAACAAAACTATGCGCCATATGAAAGTATCCAACATTCTCCTTGTGTTCTATACCCATAATTCTGCCTATGACACCGGAATGCATCAGTTCCCTGAGCTTCGAAAAGAACAGAGAATATCGAAGCACGTGGCAAACTATAACCTTTCTTTCGTACTCCTGGGAAGCAAGAGCTATTTTCATAGAACCCTCAAGGGTCCTATCCATTGGCTTTTCAAGAAGTATGTCGTAGCCAAGCTTCATGGCTTCTATGGATGGTTCCACGTGAAGGTCATCCATCATTGCTATTATTGCACTGTCCGCTATTTTTCCTACAGAAAGTAGATCTTTCCAGTCTTCAAAACGCTTGGCTTCTGGTATTCCGAGTTCATCAGCAAGACGATTCCTCTTTATTGGATTCGGTTCAGCCAGTGCAACTATCTTTAATTTGTCAGGATTGTCCTTTGCATATGCGCCAAATGCGTCTCTTCCTCTACTACCTGCACCCATCAATACTGCTGTGACTTTGCTCAAAAGAGCACCTCCTCAAAAAGAGCAGAATTGCTTAACGATTACTATCCAGCACGATGTTGTTGAACAGATTTGTCATTCCCCAATCCACAAAATATATATTTTCTATTCTTTTGTTTTTTATGTGATCTTCAGGATCCCTTGCGATTTCCGCGAATTGTGCACTATTTTATGCTTCCACTTGTTAATCCTTTTACAATGTATTTCTGAACCAACAAGAATAAAAAGATTGGAATGGCTGTTGAAAGCAATATAGCAGCCATTAATTCGTTCCATCGAACTGAGCTTCTGCTGAAAAATTGATATAGCCCCTGTGCAATAGGCATGAGCTTATCATTTTTAATCAACACCAGTGCTAATATAAACTGTTGACTCCACCCGGTAATGAAAGAGTATATAAATATAGCAACCAATGCTGGAGCCATTAATGGAAGCACTACGCGATTTATAACGTTAAACTGGTTACATCCATCCACAAATCCGGCTTCCTCGATCTCTTTAGGAATGGTTTGCATATAAGAAACAGTTAGCCAGGTAGATAAAGGAATTGTGAAGATTGATCCAGCAAGTATCACTGAAAAGTATGTATCGATTATTCCAATTGTTTTCATTATCGTATAAATCGGCACTAAAAGCATTATAGGTGCAAACATATTGGCATAAATTACAAAAATCATCAGAGGTTTCCTTATTGTGAATTTGTATCTGGCAAGTGCATACCCTGAGGGTATAGCTATTGCAATTGATAACAAGCTGACTCCTATACCATATATAAAGCTATTCAGAAGATATCTTGGCAATCTTGGAACTAGCTGAAAAGCGTGACTGAAGTTTTTTAATGTAATTTTATCGGGAAATAACGGGGCTGGTGCTTGCCAGGGAAGATCTGCTGGTCTTAAGGCTGTTACGAGCATTTGATATATTGGTAAAAGCATAAAAGCTACAAAGAAAATTGCCAGAATTTGATAAACAACCTTTTTTATCACTCGTGAGTGTCTGCGTCTCATGCTTTATCACTCTCCCGCATTGTTTTTATATAGAAAATCGAAATCAATGTAATTAACAAAACTTGAGCAATGGTCATAGCAGAAGCCTTCCCAATTCCACCAAATCTCATCATCCTAAAAGATGTATTGTAAATTGCTATGGGAAGGGTTTCAGTTGCACGTAGAGGGCCTCCTTGAGTGAGAACCCATATAATATCAAAAGAATTAAAAGTCCATACCATTGATAAAAGACTGACTGTTAGCATTACTGGCTTAATCATTGGTATGGTTATTTTAAAAAGCTGACGAATTTCACTTGCACCATCTAAGCGAGCTGCTTCATATAATGAACCTGGAATTGATTGCAGCCCTGACAAAAACATTATGATCATAAAAGGAAGACCGGCCCATGCATCAATAACAAAAGTTGTTATAAAGGCAGCGCTTGGAGAAGCGAGAAAAGATGTGGGTGAGCTTATTACCCCTAATCTCAATAAAATGCTGTTAAAAATTCCAAATTCAGGATTGAGAGTCCAGGCCCACATCATTGCCGCCATTGCCCATGGAATTGCCCATGGAATTATAATTAAAGATCGGTATACTTTTTTCCCAATCAGATAAGGACTGTCAAAAAGAAGTGCGGCAAGTAAACCCAAAATTACCTTAAGAATTACTGAACATGCGACCCATAGCAGCGATCTTCCGAAGGCCATTAAAAAATAGGAGACATCCGGATTGGGATAGCAGAAATTGAAAAGCCATTTGTAATTCTCAATGCCAACAAACTGTCGTGCTAAAGGATTTAAGAAGCTAGCTTTATAGAAAGAAGTTTCAAAGACTTTATACAGAGGAAATCCTATAAAGGCAAAAAAAGCTATAAGCAACGGGATAATCAATATATAAGGAACTGTTTTTCTACGCATTTTTCTCCTTCTTTCCTTGTTAGTAATAATGAGGGAATGGTATTAATACCATTCCCTCTGGCTTGATTTTTATCTTTGAAGAAGATTTATGATATATGCTGCTGTATCTAATGCCTCCTGTGCAGTAGCTTGCTCCAGGAGAACTGTCTGAATAGCATCGACAATGGCTTCTTGAACGCCTTCCCAATCTTTGATGTTTATAGCCTCTGGAGTGCCGTATTGTATAGCATCGATGTAAGGTTTCCACAAATCAGTCTGGAATTCTGGTAAATCCTTTTCCTTGACCATTGGTGGAACAAAACCAAGCTTAAGATCCCATTCTTTTTGCTTTTCAAAACTCGTCATGTAATTCATGAATTTAACTGCAAGCTCTACATTTCTTGACTGTGAACTTATGGAGATACAATCAGTAACGATAACTGTTGAATATGGTTTATCACTCAATGGGCCTCCCGGGATCATGAAGAGACCAACGTTTATACCTTTTTCGCGTGCTGCTTCAGCATTGTGTACATGGTCAATGTACATCCCCAGTTTTCCAGTTTCAAAGAGCTTGATCAAATCTTCACGTTTCCATTCCAGCATCCCAGATTGAGCATAATTGGCTAGCTCATTGTAGAATTCCAGCGCTTGAACTCCATTTTCATTGTTTATTATAGCTTTTCCAGTTGAATCCACAATAAGTCCACCATTTGCGTAAAGATACTGCTGGAACTGGGTAACAGTCGAAACAAAGCGTTTTCCGCTCATTCCAATTCCGTAAATGCCAAATTTAGGATTGTGAAGCTTTTTTGCAGCTTCTAGCAATTCATCCCAGTTTGTTGGAACTTTTACATTGTATTTTTCGAACAGATCTTTGTTGTATATGAATGCTTTTGTGGACATTGCACGTACAACGCCCCAATAACTTCCATTGTATTGAACGGTATCCCAAACGGTGTCATAATACAAAGACTTTTTTTCAGCCGTGATATAGGCATCCAATGGGATGATTGCTCCGAGGTCAGCTAACGCCGGGATCCACCTTGATCCAATGTACATGATATCTGGTGCAGATCCTGATCCGATTGATGTGATGATCTTGTTCCACAAATTATCCCATCCGACAAATTCCATTTCGATTTTCACGCCCGGATTGTCCTTTTCAAACTCTTCAGCAATAGCTTGCTGGTCCTCGATCGTGTAACCTCCACCAATCGGCATGAGAACTCTAAGAGTCTGAGCTGCTAACAACATGCCAGCAAATAGCAGCATAACCAGCATAACCCCCACAAGCTTTTTCATGTTTTACACCCTCCTTTAAGATTTTCGATAAACACTTTTACTGAAACACAATGTATGAAATGGTATTAAGTCTTTATATTTGCCCCTGCTTTCGTAAATGTCATCATAACTTCCTTTGGAATGTTGCCGTCTGTAATAATGTAATCTATCTCATTAACATCCGCAACTTTTGATGGGCAAACAATACCGAATTTCGAATTATCCGCTATTACATAAACACTGCGACAGCTTTTCAAGGTCTCACGAGCAACCGCTGCTTCTTCATAGCTATCAAAAGAAATGCCTCCTTTGATTGATATCCCATTCACTCCCATGAAATACTTATCTATATTAAAAAGTTTAAATACGCTAATGGTCAGGTCTCCCACACATTCATATGATCCTTTTCTTGGTACACCTCCCGCAAGAATCAGATTAAATTCTTTTTTGCTTTCGAGCATAAGCATAGCTATATTTATTGAATGAGTTAGTATCGTTAGATCTGTCAGCTCAGAGTTAATTATTTCATCCGCAAGAAAATATGATGTAGTTCCCCCACTAAGGGCTATGAAATCACCACTATTTATATATGTGATCGCTTTTTTAGCGATAAGCTTCTTTTCTTCTCTCATATAGTTATAGTTGACAAGAAAACTGCTTTCAGCGTGTGGAGAGTTTATAACTGCCCCTTTGTGCGTCCGCTTTATAAGGTTCTTTGAAGCAAGAAACTCAAGATCTCTCCTGACCGTACTTGCCGAAACACCAAAGGCATTTGATAATTCATCTGTTGTGGCACTCATGTTTTTCTTTACATAGTCAAAAATGGCCATTCGCCTTTCGTCAGGTAACATATGTGCCTCCATTCATAAACGCGCATATATGATATATAATAATGACTATTTATGATTATATATGAATGATGTTGAATTTAGAAAGGTATTTAACCTCAATTATTCCGAAATATATGCTCTGAAAACCGTTGAGATACTAAGAGCTCCCTAAAGGTCATAAATAAGAAAGCTATTCTTTTCTCCACATTTTTCAATCAATGATAGAATTGTCAAAAAGAATTTGTACGAGGGAGATGATTTTGTGAGAAGTTCCATCGAATGTATCCCATGTAATATCAACTCATTGATACGCATTTTGAAGAAAGCAAACATCGATTCAGGAAAGCAAGAAAAGCTTGTTAAAAGCTATATGAAAAGGCTCCTGGAACTTGAAACTTTTGAAATGACACCTGTCCATATGGGTAGAGAAATAAGGGAGCTTATAATAAAATTCTTTGGTGAAGTTGACCTTTATCGAGAAATCAAAGATTCTTCTAACGAGCTCCTTCTTTCTCTGTATGACGAGCTAAAGACTGAGGTCATGAAATCTCCTGACCCTATCGAAACCGCTCTGAGATTTTCAGTCGCTGGAAATATTATAGATTTTGCACCAGGCCATGAAATCAATGTAATGAAAACACTGAGAGATTCCATAAGAAAAGATTTTGCAATTGATCATCTGAAAGCACTAGCAGAAGATTTAAGAAATGCTAAAAACTTGCTTTTAATTGGTGATAACTGTGGAGAAGTTGTCCTGGATAAACTCTTTTTAGAAGTAATCAGTGTGCCGGTAAAATACTTTGCTGTGAGAAGTACGCCGGTTTTGAACGACGTAACCACAAGAGAAGCGAAACTCATAGGTATTGATAAAGTTGCCACAGTCATAGAAAGCGGCACTGATGCCCCTGGAACTTTGTTAGATAAAATCACTCCCGAATTCAGAAAAATCCTTTACAATTCCGATGTGGTAATAGCAAAAGGGCAGGGGAATTTCGAAAGTCTCAGCGAAATAGATAGAGATATCTACTTTCTACTCATGACGAAATGTGATATCGTCAGTAGTTATGTTGGAGTTAACAAAGGCAGTTTTATAGCTATGAAAAAAGAAGCGAGATTACACCCTTCCAGGTTATAATGGGTTATTGAGTTGAAGAGGTGGGGAAATTGGATTTCGAGAGAACGATTGATGACATCATCGAAACGCTGTTAAACGCAAAAAACTATGGAAAGAAATGCGCGTTGCTCATTGGCACGGGTTGCTCTGCACAGGCAGGCATTCCCACTGCCGAGAAATTCGTGGATATTATTGAGCGAGATAGGCCAAGAGATTTTGCCCGAGCTCCGAAGAAGAGCTATTCCAGTTGTATGGGACAGCTCGCTCCCGGTGAAAGGCGCGACCTTATAGCTAATTTCACAGATGAGACGAAGATAAATTGGGCTCATATAATAATGGCCCAGCTTATGAAAGTGGGATTCGTTGATCGCATCCTCACCACTAATTTTGATCCACTTCTTATAAAAGCCT
>Ga0190334_1000505_pt1 | contig 19396 bp, 20 predicted proteins | sample 48720478_MG_FD_161270 | JGI IMG/M metagenome (GOLD analysis project Ga0190334, IMG submission 161270) | Hydrothermal vent sediment bacterial communities from Southern Trench, Guaymas Basin, Mexico - 4872-04-7-8_MG | ecosystem: Environmental > Aquatic > Marine > Hydrothermal vents > Sediment ...
TTGATTTCGGTCTGCTTAAACCCCTTAAATTCTTCTAAAAGCCAACGGACAAATTTTTGATTATCAATAAGAAAATGAGAAACAAAAAGCAATATCAACCACCAAAAACTAATCTTCAAAAACCAAAATACGGGAACAAAGCCAATAGCATAAACAAAACAATGAAAAGCAAGAGCCAACCATTCTTTGTTTTTTCTGGTTGCCTCCCATTGTCTCTGAAAAATAAAATCCATTATAAGATGAACTATGATAAATATCTCAAAAAGAGTGAATTTGGGCATATTTCTACATTATTATTCTATCTAAAAATTAAAAGGAGTTCAAGTTTATGCGCTGGTTCGTATGATATGCTCCGCAAGGTTTACAAGAAAACTAAAATATAGTATAAAGAATCAGTTCTTTTCGCCAGAAAACTTTTAAAGAAAGGAAGAAAAATGAGAAAAAGAAGATATAGCTGGTATGTAGAGCCAATTAACGCTTATACAAATATGAGCATTTCAATGCAGCTGCCAGAAGAAAATTTCGGCCAGTTTGCTTGTGAAGACGGAGAATATCATAATCTTTGGAAATGCTCCTATAAAGAAGTAAAATCTTTTTGGGAAAGTAAAAAAGATATTGGTTTAGAACTTAATATTTACAATCAAGAAGGCAACGGCTCTATAAGATTGTGTAATTTTCTCTTTTCAAGAAAAAAGAAAAAGCGCCAAGCTAAAGCCGCAAACTAATGCGGCTTTTTAAAAAGCATAAACAGAATAAACATAAAAAAATGGGGCCAACTCTATTTTTAGTCCCCTTTCTAATCAGCCAAACTATATTTTTTTTAACCCTTCTGCATATATTTGTTGAACTTGCCCAATATTAAATTTCCCTTTATAAATCCTAACTTCATCTATCAGCCCGTTAAATTTACCCTCAGAGAAGAAAGAAGGATATCCCCCGATATAAATTGGTTCTGACGAGCCCAGATACGTTGAGAGCCAATAATTATAGCTCAATTTTTGTTCTGCTCCGTTTATAAATATTTTTAGTTTGCCAGAATCACCGGTTGTAAGCGCGATATGATACCAATTTCCCGGAGCAATCCTTTTGTTTTCTGTCATTCCGCTCTTTAACTCGCTACTTGATGTCCTGATTTGCCAATCTAAAGCTCCGTTATTTAATAAACTAAGAAAAGATTGCCCCTGATTAATAAATATAAAGGAATAAAAAGAAGAGGGCAGGACGGCCGGCTTTATCCACAAAGAAATTGTTACATCGTTGTCCCATAAAGAAATTGCTTCCATGCTGTCCGAATAAGGGACAATGACATAACCCGAACCATCAAGGGACAAAGACTTCTCCGCGCTGCCCATAAAACTCTCGGCGAATGATGGCGCAGATGATGACGGATAATACTCTCCGTGATTATTGTTGCCCGAAGTATCTTCAAGATTATCCTCAAATTTCCATTCTCCGAGCATATTGTCCCCGAGAACGTGGTAAATGCTGCCGCTAAACTGCATACCGGCGGCTATCTTAGCTTTAGCCCGAATAGATTTTAAACTAACCAAAATAATACTGGTCAAAAGCCCAATTATGGCCATAATCACCAGTAATTCTATTAATGTAAATGCTTTGTTATATTTTTTAATATCAAAATTATTCATTTTAGTTAAGCGGCTAAATGGGCGGTCAAGTGGCATTAAATAGAAAAAACAAGGCCTTAAACCCGCAAAAAATAAACAAGTTGGATTTTATTCTTGCAGACCGACAGCTTACAGCTATACTCACATTGGAAAAAAGAAAACTGCCGTTTAGCCGACGATTTTCTCTTTATTGACCGTTCCAACATTCGCCGTCAAGAGGCAAATTCCGCACTAAATAACCATTGGCCCAATCTGGATAATCGTTATCTGCTGAATAACTATGATGAATAGAGCTTATATCCGACCAAATAAGATTATAGTCCGTACCGCTTCCTCCGGCTGTAGCCGCCAATTGAAATACCCCGCCAGCATCATCAACCAAATACCTATTGCTTCCATTATGAGCCGCTTCATCGCTTCCTCCTTTCAAATTAATAACCACGGAATCATATAAATGCGTTGTGCTGTAATCAAAATTGTCCGGGGTAGCATATAAATCATAAATTCTTTCCTGGCCGGCTGGAATCACTTCCTCTGTATCAAATGTCACTATTACAAGAGCATCTGATTCGGTAGCTGAAGCGGTTTCCAAAATAGAACCAGAGCTGTTTTGAATTGTTACATAGTCTGTAATATCTATACCATCTCTTTTAAACTTCCAGTTCTTAAGATATAAATCACTGGTATTGTTATCATTCCAGCTTAGGCCAAACTTTAATTGCTTTAACGCAACATCGCCCGCAGGATCAGCTGCTACTTTAAAACTGTAAAGCTTTGTTGAATTGCCATTGTAAATGCTATGCGTATTATCTAAATCAATATGAGTGAAAATCGGAATGCTTTTGTAAAGATAAATATTATTGGCATCTGGGTCGTTATTATCAGGACCTGGCTTTGAATCTGAAATTTCATCTCCTAAACTGTTCTCGTATTTAATTTTTTCCAATTCAAGTTGAAGATTAGCCTGGGAAGTAATCGGAGAAACATCTGAACTGGGAACAGCTAGAGCCAAATCAAAAGTTAGGGTTTTGCTGGTATTTGCCGCAATTGGTATTTCTAATCCGCTAAACTCAATTTCGTCTGGGTCTTCTCCTGCCCCTACCTCTCTTTTTGCCTCATTGCCGTTTTTATCTATAATTACTGAACCGTCCTCATCCTTTGCTAAAGCATATAAGATGCTTGCTGCGGCAGTGCCGCTATCGTCTTCGTCTAATGTCAAACGAACGGTCTTTAAAACAAAGTCATCATTAACGGCCCTAAATTCAAACTTTGCGCCGGTTATTGTTCGCGGATTGCCATCGGAAACTTGCTGCACTGTGCTGCCGGCAACTATTCTGTCTAATGGACTATCGCCAGCTACCCGCCCGGTAAGGTCCCCCTCTTTTCCTACATCAAAAGTAATGGTTTGACCAGTAGTTTGGCCGCCCGTAGCAGTGGCCCCGGATTCAATTGAAGTGCCGGTAACCGTTAGTTTTGGCGTAATGGTGTCTGTAGTGCTGGCGCTGTAAGCTGAATAAGCAACGTCAGCATAAACTGCAATCTTCAAAACAGTGTGCTTTTCTAACATATAACTAATTGTCCAGGAATTATCACCGTCTTTTACAGCTGTCTTGGTGCTGGTAAAATTATCGCCGTAAACAATGTAAAGATTACTCAAATCGTCCGAAGCGTCAACAGAGCCGGTAACGGTTGCCAAATTTACAGTAAGGTTAGTCAGCATTACATCTTCTTTAGAGCTTGTTAAAGTAAAATGAGCTAATTTTGCATTATAAATCGGCGCCGCGTAAGTTTTGTCGCCGAAATAATCATATTTGCTTAAATCCAACTCGCCCCGTTCAACTTCTACTGTTTGGCCAAGAACATCAGCCGAAGGAACACTAATGGTTGAACCCGAGGCCAATCCTTCTGCATTGCTATTTCCCGCTAAAATATTTACCTGAAGCGTATCGCTATTAGCCAAACTATTACTGCCATCATTATCATAGATATCAGCTTTTATTGTTAAGGTTCTTACCTCTCCCGGTTCTATAATCAAAGAAGAACCAAAGGTATAAGTGGTGCCAGAGCCATCACTGGAATCTTCATCAACATCGATGTCAGCTGCGCTGCCAAATTGGATTCCGTCTACCAAAATAAAACCATCCCTTAAATTGCCCACCGTTGTACTGCCCGAATCGTCAACCCAAAGGACTTCCACTTCCAAGCTTTCTATTTTTACTTTTTCATCAGCTCCTATAATATTAAACTCCCCTATAACTAACGCTGAAGCGCCGTTAACCACATCTACCGGTCCGCCTGATTTTTTGACGATTTTAATGCTTCCGGAGCTTATTGTCTGAGTTCCGCTTGACCTGCTAGAAAAAGCAGACCCGTTAGCAGTGGCTAAAACTTTAACTCCATACTTTGCGTCAAGAAAGGAAACATCTCCTGCGTATCTTAGCGAAAAAGAAAAATCTTTTCCAGCGCCTCCAGATATATCAGCTGTCACCATAATGGTGCTGTAGCCAATTTCCAATCTTTTTGGAGAATCTGATAAATCAAAAATAACAAAACCGTCTTCATCCAAACTTTCTTCAGACTTAACTTTAACGCCGTTAATATAAAGTTGGAAATTTTTCAAATCAGAATTATCAATTGTACCGCCCTTTTCTAAGCTAAAACGCTCCAGATTAACTGCTCTTGTAGGAATGTTAACGGTATTCTGCCAAATAATAAAATCGTTTTGAAGAGAAATATCGCTATCGGCAGAAGGAGTGGTAGTAGCATTAAAATCAACCTCAGCTAAAGTTATAGAACGAATTTTGGTTAAATCGCTTTCAATGGGAAAAGGTCCGTTTACTGAACTGGCGTTAGAAACAATCTTATCTGCCGCTTCAATGCTTACTCCAACGATTTCGCTGTTAGTGCCAGTGGCAATATCGGCTAAAACGGTAATTGTTTTTGAACTATTGGCTGGAATTTTAAGTATTCCGGTTGGCTCGTTAAAACAAATAGTTCCCAAAGAAGAAACGCCGGCCGGGTTGGCAATTCGTTTAATTCCTTCAAACAAATAAACCCTGCTTAAAGTTGCGTTTGCCGAAGCTCCAATTCTTTTTAATTCCAGCTTAGTTATTTTTACTTCTGTATTATCATTATTAGTAAAAGTGAATTCGCCCAAAAACCCTAATGACTGACCAGCAACTAAGCCGGAGTCATAAGAACTGCTTTGAGACAAACTAACCGTTAAGCCGGTTTGTTCTGCTTGCTTTGACTCTTCTGTTTTTTCTTCAATATCAACATCTGGAACTTCGTTGGTTTCTTCAACCGACACTGGTCCCCGCCCTAATCCCAAAACCCCTATCAAAGCATTTAACTTGTCTCTGGTAGACGCGCCGACAAAGCCCGTGCCTCTGGTCAGGCCAAGAGGGGCTAAAATGTCTTGAGCGTATTTCTCTTGAAATCTAATAACAGCTGCTTTGGTTAAGGGGCCGAAATAGCCTGTTTCCCGGCCGGGAGAACCAGGCCCGGAATCAGCTATTTGAGTGTCTGGATCAGAGTTTAGCAGAATCTGTAAATTTTTAACAATTGTTCCAGATGCGCCTAAACTAAGATTACGGTCAAAAATAGCAGAAACGATACTTCCTTCCTGACCAGAAATGCCTTCAGTAGAAACATTAGAAACACTTTCAGCAGAAGCATCTTCTGATTGGCTCATCAAAGCATTTAACTTGTCTCTGGTAGACGCGCCGACAAAGCCCGTGCCTCTGGTCAGGCCAAGAGGGGCTAAAATGTCTTGAGCGTATTTCTCTTGAAATCTAATAACAGCTGCTTTGGTTAAGGGGCCGAAATAGCCTGTTTCCCGGCCGGGAGAACCAGGCCCGGAATCAGCTATTTGAGTGTCTGGATCAGAGTTTAGCAGAATCTGTAAATTTTTAACATCTAAACCAGTATCTCCTATTTCTAAAGAATTATTAAAAACTGTAATGGCTTGGGCTAATTTGGGAGCAATCAATATTGATACAACAATTATTATTGCTGCAATCTTTATATTTTTGCCCATATTTTTTATTTCTTTATTATATATTTATTACTAAATCAATTTATTTAAAAACAGATTCAATTCTTTTAATTATTTCCCCTGAAGTAAAATTGGCTTTTATTAAATAATCAACGGCCCCTAATTTCAGTCCCTTTTTTACTTCTTCTTGCTCGCCAAGGTTTGATAAAATAATTACCGGTATCTTGCTTAGTTTTTTATCTTTTTTCAATTCAGCCAAAACCTCAAAACCGTCAACTTCAGGCAAAACCAAATCCAGCAAAATTAAATCTGGCTTTTCCTCTTTTGCGACTTTTAGCCCATTTTTTCCGTCTATTGCCTCAACAGCATCGTAATTCTCGGCTTTGAGCTTGCGCAGCATCACTTTGCGGAGAAATTCATCGTCTTCAATGAGTAAAATTTTTTTTGCCATAGCGTTATTTTATTTTAATGTTTCTCTATTAGGGGTGTCAATAGGAAAAGTGAAAAAAAAGGTTGTGCCTTGGCCCTCTTTTGACTTGAACCAAATTTTCCCTTTATGGGCCTCAATAATGTTTTTTGATATATACAGGCCCAGCCCATTGCCTCGGGTTTCTTTTTTTATTGCCCTGGCCCCTCTAAAAAATTTGTTAAAAATTCTTGGTTGTTCTTTTTTGGGAATTCCTATTCCGTTATCTTTAACTGAAACTTGTATTTTGTTATCAAGACGTTTAAGGGAAATTATAATTTTTTCTCCTTTGGGGCTATAAGTTATGGCATTATCTATAATATTGGCAATAGCCACTTTTATTTTTTCTATGTCTGCGGGAATTTTAGGTAATCTTTTTTTAGGTTTTTCAAAAATAATTTCAATCTTCTTGCCTTTTGCCTTTTTTCTATTAAAATCTATTGCCGCCTGAACCAAATCTTGTAAATTAGCATGAGAAATATTATAGATATATTTTCCCTCTTCAATCTGAGCAACATTTAAAAGGGCGTTAATTAAATGAATCATTCTTTCGTTGGATTTATAACTGTCTTGGAGAAATTCTTTTTGTTCTTTGTTTATTTTGCCCAACTCTTCGTCTAAAAGCATTTTTGTAATCCACTTAATTGCCGACAAAGGCGTTCTTAACTGATGGGCCGCCAAAGAAACAAATTCTGTTTTTGTTCTTTCAATCAACTTTTCCCTGGTAATATCATGTAAAATCATTAAATTTCCTATATGCCTGTTCTCTATTTTTAAGGGAATAATAGTTGCTTCTAAAATCAAGTTGTCTCTGATTTTTAATTCCTCTCTAAAAATTTCCTTATTTTTTTTATAAAGGACCGCTAAATGCTTAAAAGGCTCAAATTTAAAAATTTCTTTAAGGGATTTTCCTATTAAATTTTCCGTTTTTTTGCCGAAAAAATCTTTAACTTTGGGGTTTATTAAGATCAAATTATCTTTTTTGTCAAAAACCAAAAGCCCGTCTGCAAAATTTTTAAAAACAGCTGAAGTTTTTAATTCTTCTTCTCGCAAAGCATTATAATATTGCTTCAAATTCCTTGTCATTTCATTAAAAGAGTTGCCTAAATCCCTGATTTCATCTTCTGTTTTTAGCTTAATTTGATAATCAAAATTCCCCCTTCCAATAATTTCCACCCCCTTTTTAAGTTCACTGAGCGGATTTGTTATTTTTCTGGCAAAATAAAAAGAAATTAAAATAAAAACAATTAAAGCCAAAATGAAATAAATGGAACTGGCTAAAATCATTCTTTTTCTGGCCGCCCTAACTGAATCTAAGGAAATTCCCATAAACAAGGTCCAACCTTTATTCTCCCCCCCTATTTTTAAAGGCCTGACCAATAGCTTTACTCTTTCGCCGGTTTCGTGAAAAATACTGTCTCTAACCACTAATTTTGAAGACCCTACCGCAGAATCTTTTACTTCTTTTCCCATTATTTTGGAATCATCGGCGAAATAAATTATGCCGTCTGGCTGAACTATCCATAAAAAACGAACCTCCTTAAAAGGAGTTATATCAAACAGAGATTTAGATTTTAAAATATTAACCAAATATCCGGCTTCAATGTCTTGGGCCAGAATCTGGGAAAAAAGCTCGCCCTCTCTCACCAAAGTGTCTTCTAGGTTTTTACTTTCCTCCCTTAAAGCAATTAAAAAAATAGATGTTCCCAACACAAAAGAAAGCGATATTATCAATGCCAATATTTTAACAAATATGTTTTTTCTAATTTTAAACATAAATTATTCTAAAACGGGATAATCTTTCCCGTTGTTTATTCTACTCCAAGGAGGTGTTTTCCATCTGTTCATTGGCTCGTTATCTAAATTATAAAAATAGCTTTTGTTATTTTGAATCGTTTTGCACTCCACGGCGCCAAAATTAATCTCCCCAACGCAATAAGAAGAACTGCCAGGCATTTTAAGAGCGTAAACATTAGTAACCGACCCTCCGTGATTTACGCCCATAAACCTCCCGACTCTTTCTGTTCCAGAAACTTCTCCTGTTGAAAAAGAATTAGCTATTGTCCCTCCATGATTATCTCCGATGAACCCGCCGATATCTTTTATCCCAGAAACATTTCCAGTTGCGTAAGAGTTAGATATTGAACCCTCATGATTGTTTCCAATAAAACCTCCTCCGTTATTAATAGTTGAAACCCGGCCGGTGGCATAAGAATTTTTTATAACGCCTTCGTGGTTGTCTCCAACCAAACCGCCGACATCTTCTTTTTTGCCGGAAATATCGCCAAAAGCATAAGAACTTTCTATCAACCCTTCGTTGTCTCCCACCAATCCTCCTATATTTTCATCCAAAGCATCAGCAATGCCTACGTTGGCATAACAATTAATCACTGTTCCGTCATTGTCTCCCACTAATCCCCCGACTGTTTTACTGCCGGTTAAAACCCCGGTGGCATAAACATTGCTAATGGTTCCGTTATTATCGCCGGTTAAAGCGCCTACTTCTTCACGACCGGTTATATTAAAATTCTTTAAGCCAAGATTGATTATTTCTCCTTCGAAGATTCCGAACAAACCAATATAATCCTCGTTTGGCCTCTTTATAAATAAATTAGATATGACATATCCCTGGCCGTCAAAATCTCCTGTAAATTTTTCTCCTTGATGATCTTCAGAAAAAGGATTAATGTCTCTTCCTACCGGGATAAAACCCTTGCCGTTATTCCAATTCCGAGTAGCGGAACAATCTATATCATTAAACAACTTATAATCCGCTGATAAATTATCGCTCATTGCCTGAAGATCATTGCAGTTATAAATATAAATAAATTCTTCTTCTTCCTCTTCTTCTTCCTCTTCTTCCTCTTCTTCTTCCTCTTCTTCCTCTTCTTCCTCCTCTTCCTCCTCTTCTTCCTCTTCCTCCTCTTCTTCCTCCTCCTCTTCTTCTTCGCCATTTAAACCAATAAATTCTTCTGGCTCTAAAACAGGATAACCTTTATTGTTGTTTATTCTGCTCCAGGGAGGTGTTTCCCACTTGTTCATTGGCTCGTTATCTAAATTATAAAAATATTTCTCATTATTTTCTATTGTTGAACATTTAACAACTCCTTGTTTCACACTGCCTGAGCTTGACCAAGAACTTTTCGGCTTTTTATTCCAATAGCAATCAATAATACTTCCCTTATGGTTAACCCCGTTAAATCCGCCCACCCGATCAAAGCCGATAACCTCGCCCGCAGAAAAAGAATTCTCTATTATTCCGCCATGGTTGTCGCCGATAAATCCGCCGACATCTTTATTGCCGGAAACAATTCCCGCAGCGTAAGAATTTATTATTATTCCCTCATTATCGCCGACAAAACCGCCAACATTTTCATCGCCGGTAACATTTCCCGTGGCATAACAATTTTTTACGACTCCTTCGTTTTCGCCAACCAATCCTCCTGCTCCTTTTTGACTAGAAACAGGTCCCGTAGCGTAAGAATTCAATATAATGCCTTCATTTTCGCCAACCAATCCTCCCACATCTTTTCCCCCGTTAAAAACAGCTGTTGGGGAATAAGAATTAATTATTTCGCTATCCGCCTCGTTGCGACCCACCAATCCGCCCGTATCGTCGTTGCCAAAAACGGAGCCAAAAGCGTAAGAATTAATTACTTTTCCGCCGAAATTGCTCCCTACTAATGTTCCGGTATTATCTTTTCCTCTAATTTCAGCCCCCCTCAAGCCAACATTTATTATTTTGCCTTTAGAATAACTAAATAAAGCAACTGAATTTTGGTCAGGCCTGTTAATAAAAAGGTTAAAAATAACATGGTTTTGGCCGTCAAAGTTTCCTGAAAATGGATTTAGCTGGCCAAAAGCTATGGGTTCAAAACCCTTTCCTTCGTTCCATCCTTTTGTCTGAAAACAATTTATATCATTCTCTAATTTATAGTTTGCGGCTAAATCCTCTTTTATTCTTTGAAGGTCCTGACAGTTGCAGATAGGAATAGGGTCTTGGGAAGAATCAAAACAGCTAGGCCTTTCTTCTATTTGTCCATTTTGGCCATTGCCGAGTCCCCCTACTACAATCTCTTTCGGTTTTGTCCGATACGACCATGCTATAATGCCAGCCGCAACTGCGGCAAGCGCTGTTAAAATTACAGCAATAAGAATTTTTTTATTCATGTATATGGTTCTTTTGTTTAATTTATAATTTATATTAAACCCCTTTTTTTCTTTTATATTATTATACATTATTATATCATTTTTAAACACTGGTAGCTATACCAAGCAATTAATACCGGGCGCTAATTACCGGACACTAATTATAATTGAACCATTACAAGAGGTTGACTTTTTTGAAATTTTGACTATAATAAAGATAAGACTATAAGTCGGAAAGTCTTAAAGTAAGTCCTTAGTAATTCTAAACAAATTAACCAAGGCCCGAATTAAGAACAGCGGCTTAGACGTCAAAAAGGTCGCTTTTTATTTTACCATCAGAAAAATTATGAGCTTTGAAAAATCTAATAAACCGGGGGGAGATTTTCCTCCTCGGAAAATGGTTCAGGGAAACTGGAAATGTTCTGAATGCGGAAAAGAAATAACCGAATTGCCGTTTGAACCAGCCCCTGACAGACCAATCTATTGCCGGGAATGCTGGCAAAAGAAAAGAGGGCAAAGATTCGGAAGATAACTCCGAATACAGCCCCCAAAAACAAAACGGCCCGTACGGGCCGTTTTGGTTTTGGGGGCTGCCTTTCACTTCTCCAATTACCGAAAGAAAAGCTGCTTTTTTTTAAAATCATCTAAACTAAAAATCTTTTTTCATTATTTTTTCATCATTGGGATATAATGTTATATTTTTGTTTTAAGGATTGGATTCGGGAAGCAGATTCCAGAATTCGCTCCACCGGAATTTTACCTTCTTTTACCGCATTAAAAATAATTTGGTGCGCCTTATATGCTAGGTCCTTATCATACCCTGAAGAAGAATTGTTGGATAATAAAAGAATATCAACCCCCGCATTAATTGCTTGAATTATTGCCTCCTCTAAACCAAAGTGCTTAGCAATAGCATTCATCTGTAAATCATCGGAAATTATCACGCCCTCAAAACTAATTTCCTTCCTTAAGAAATCCTTTAAAAATTTTTCTGAAAGAGTGGCGGGATATTTGTCATCGATTTCTCTATTAAAAATATGAGCTGTCATTACTGCATCAATAATTTTTTCCCGAACAAAAACCCTATAAGGCAACAGTTCTTCTTGACGCCATGTTTGAGCAACATCCACCATTCCTAAGTGACTATCTTCCGCAGAACTCCCATGCCCGGGAAAATGTTTAATAACAGGGATAATATTATAATCTTTAAATGTCTCGGTGAAAATTCTTGTATGCCGAATCACTTTTTGGGGATCGTTTGAAAAAGAACGCTCTAATTTGGCAATGATAGGATTTTTAGGATTAATCTCTAAATCTACCACCGGGGCAAAATTTATATTAAAACCCAGTTCGGCAAGTTCCTTTGCTAATTTTTCAGCTTCTTGTCTGGTGATTTCTTCTTTATCTATCTTGCCCAATTCTTTTGGAGAAAGAATGCTTAAAAAACCATATTCAGATTTAAGTCGGTTTATTTTTCCTCCTTCCGCATCAATCGCTATGAATAAAGAGGTTGGAGCGTATTTCTGTAGATTTGAAATAAGTTTTTTTGTCTGCTGGGGATCTATAATATTTCTGGGAAAAGAATGAGAAGGCACATCATAGTCATACAACACTATTCCTCCAACATTAAGATCTTGAATGGCTTTTACAATCTCTGAATCTTTATTAACTCCTATTCCGCGAAAACCTATTATTATCATTTGTCCTATTTTTCTCTTTAGCTCTTCATCGCGTAAAGACGCAGGCAAAACACTATCGCTATCTCTCTGGCTTGCTAATTTCAACTTATCTAATGGAGTTGTTTGTAAATAGATTACAAGAAAGGCAAAAAATATCAATATAAAAGAAAAAGTCAAAATATAGCTTTTTGTATTTATCTTCATTTATGGAAGTGGTCCAAAAATTTGTTTCATAATATTTCAAAAATCTTATTTCGCTGTTTGAATCCTTTAATCAACCTAATTTTTGATTCAGGAATTTTAAAATAAAAAGCAAGCGCCTTTATCGCTTCCATGTTCGCTTCTCCTTTTATCGGTTTCGCTTTTACTTTTATCTCAAAAACGCCTTCGGATTTCTCAATTATTTCCGCTTTTTTAGAATTTGGAAAAACTTTAACCCTAATCAACATCAATTTCATTCTACCCCGCCAGAAGTTTAATTACAACTTTTCATACTTTTTGCTTTGCCGCCTCCCCTCGGCAACCCGCAACTTAACCCCGAATTTTAATTATTTTTCCTTTTTTCGTTTAGAATATTTTTTCAATAATTTCGGGCTAAATTTTATGGGTGTTGTTATCTAACTTTAGCAAAAAGATAATCATCAACAAATTTATTATCTTTCTCAACATGTTTTTTTAAAACCCCTTCTAATTTATATCCTGCTTTTTCTAAAACTCTCATTGACGCTTTATTCCAAGGAAAAACATATGCGTAAATTCTTTTAAGTTTTAATTTTTCGAAGCCAAATTTGGTTGCCAATTTCACCGCCTCAGTCATTATCCCCTGCCCCCAATACTTTTCTCCCAACCAATATCCAATTTCAGCTTTGTGCCCTTCAATTTCAGAAAAACCAACCGAACCTGCAACTTCACCCCTAATATCAATTACAAAATTAACCATAGTGGCTTTTTCTTTCTTTAAATTTTTTAAATTCTTTGCTATCCACTCTTTAGCATCTTTTAAGGTATACGGATAAGGAATGAGCAAAGTATTGCGATAAATCTTTTTATTATTTATATTTTCTGCCAAAGAGGCCTCGTCTCCTCTCTTGAAAGGTCTTAAAATAAAATGTTTTGACCTGATAACTGCCATTTTATTTCTCAATTAATCATTAATTCCCCGACTTTTTAGTTAAGTAGATTTTACCTCCTCTTTTAATCTATTCCTATAGTATGGGCAGGTTGCTTTTCTTAGCTTCATAAATTTATTTAGCTTATTTAATTTGTTTTTTTAGCGGCATTTTAATTTTACGGACCCACATTTAATAGAGGATTTAAGTAAATTACTCAAAATTTGCGAAATCATTGCCCCAAGAACAAAATTTGCACTGGCTGTGAGAAAATAGATGTAATATAGACATCAAATGCCTATACTTTCTTGTATTTCAATTAGGTGTAACTTTCCACTTGACAAGAGGTGTATGTCTTTGATATTCTAAAAATAGAGGCATGCAATAATAGCTTGTGAAATGCCATGGTGTTCCCTCGGAGTATCCGAGACTTAAGCTGTGGAGAAACCATTTCACAAGACGCTGCTTCTACATAAAAATCTCAATCATTTCGGTTGGGATTTTTATATTTATTCTCCCAATAATCCTTAAATAATTCTTCGCCCTCGCCTAATAAGTTATTTTTCAAAATTTGATAATATTCATTGCCAAAACGCTTATTCTCCAAAAACCAAGCAAGGGCGCCACCGATCCAATCGGCAATCTGAATGTTTGTATTTTGAGCCAAGTCAATCATCTCAATTTGAATAACCGCTCCCTGTGGTAATTGTGGCAATAAACGGTTTATCAAAATCTTCTTAAATTCCGACCTCTTAATTCCCTTTAAGTGCCTTTGATCACAAAACACCCTAAATTCTTTATCTGTTACTGGTAAATACATCTCTAAGGTTTCGCCAATAATATTTGTATACAAAAGACCGCTTTCTAATTTATCTTCCTTTCTATAGTCATCAGGAATATTTCGCTTTAAATAGGTAAGAATAATATATTCTAACATCAAGGTTAGAAATAAACTTTAGGGTTTTTAAGCGAAGCTTGTCACTAATTTTAATTTCTGAAAATTTTATCTCTTGTTGATAGCGGAGTTTTCGAAGAAACCTTGATCTCTGCCAGGATCGAAACTGTTTTTTTTAGTTCTTCTGGGATTACCAACAGTAAAAGAACCAACTACAAAATATTTTTCGTAAGCACGTCTTGCAAACTGTCCGCTTTCATCTAAAAATATATGGGGCATAAATTATTCTACAATGCTCCTTTAATGTTTTGCCTAAAATTGATTGGTTTAATCTTGTTTTTCTTTAGGTTCCTGAAACCATTCCCTACCGACAATCGCACCCTCTTGTTTGGCTTGCTCGAAAGCCTGGCGAAGTTCCGCTTCGTTAGGCTCCCGCCCTTCATTTTTACAACGTTTTAACAATTGGCAAATCGGACAATCATCATAAAAATCCTCTTCTTTTTCCCCACCAAGGGGAAAACGCTCGCTCCTTTTTCTCCAAACATCACACTCCACAATTCACTTTTAATTTTCTCTTTTTTCATTTTTATTTTCTTGATATTCCAATATTTTTTCCATCGGGCAAAGGCCACCCAAATTTTTATGGGGAAAGTAATTCCAAGCGTCATTTAATAATTGTAAAATTTCGTTCAATTCATCTAAATTTTGTCCTTTATCAAAAATTGAAATAATTTTTGAAAACTCGTTATCACCTTTTTCGTTATAAATAACCTCTTCAATGTCCTCTAAAGTAAAGTCGCTATTGGAATTTTTTAATAAATCCAAAAGGTCTTTTCTAATTTCTTCCCGCTTCTTCAAAATACTTTCTTTGGTCATATTATTGTCTATATTATCTTTATATATTAATGTTTCATTCCCAACTCCGTTTAATTCTAACTCTTCTTTTATTTCTTCCATTTCATCTTTGGTTAATGATTTATTTTTAAAAAACTCCCCTAGCATAAAAAGGCGAAACTCTTTTTGGGTTTTAAGGTCTAACCTTTCTCTTTTTAATAATTTAAGGTCGAACTTTGAATATTTTTCCGCCTCTTTTTTCATTTTTTCTGCCATTTCAGAATTATATAAAACATAAGGGTCTTTGGGAGCCAACGCTTTAGCTCTGTTCAACCACTCAAACCCTTCTTTAAACTCATAAAAATGAAAATAGCTCATAGCTAAATCAAGATATGCCAGATGATTGGTTAAATCTAAATTTATTGCACTTCTAAGGTCTTTTCTGCCTTCCTCCAGATTTCCAAGCATAATTTTTACCCAACCCAAACTTCTTAAATTTTCTGGGTTTTTGGGGTCTAATTTGTCGGCTTTTTCCAAAGCTCTCTTTGCCAGAAAAAACCTGCAGCACCTCATCCGAGCTATGCCTAAAAGATAATACAAATAAGGAGTTTCTGGAAATTCCCTTATTATTTCTTTAATAATAGTTACCGCTCTAGACGGCTGTTTTTTTCTCAGCAAAGAATCCGCTTTTTTAATTTTCTCCTCTAAACTTTTATCCATAAATTTAATTTTTCAATATATATTTTTCGGTGGTCGGTTGCCTTAACTTTTAAAAGATTTTCAATTAACGGACTCACATTTTAACCATATACAACCAAAAGCAAAGTAGGCATTCCTGAAAAAGATTAAGCTTTGAAAATGAAAGATAAATTGTTTGATTACTGTTGCTCATAATTTTCTTTTAAATATTTTGTCTAAAATTGACTAGTTATTTTATCTCAAAAATTTTATTTCTTTCTTTAAAACCTTTTATTAATCTTATTTTTGATTCAGGAATTTTAAAATAAGAGCTAAGAACTCTCACTATTTCCCTATTAGCCCTGCCTTTTTCCGGCTTTTCTTTAACTTTTACCTCAAAACTATCTTCAGATTTCTTGATTATCTCTTCTCTTTTTGAATTTGGAAAAATTTTAACTTTTATCAACATTAAATTTATTTTTATTTCTTAATTAATCCTTGGACATTTGTTCAAATTTCATAATTCCAAATCCTCCCAATTAGCAAAATTGTTTTTACTTCCTTTGAGAAATATGGCTGAAAAATATGCACATCTTCCCTAAACCCTGAAGAATCTTTCTAATCTGCCACTGAATTTGTAAATGGTCACTCGTCTTAATCTTTAGAATGTTTTTAACTAAAGAATCCACATTTTTATTTTAAAATTTTAAAGTATCTTTTAATAAAGGATTTTTATTAAGTCGATTACTCAAAATTTACGAAGTCATTGCCCCAAGAACAAAATTGACACTGGCTGTGAGAAGCAGGTTTGGAACCACGAATACATTTTACTGCCTTTTGGAAAATCTCATAACCTCGCTTTGGATTTGTTTCTATTTTGTAGACCTCAACTTTAAATTGAACCTTTCCATTCTCCCCTACTTTAATAGGAATATAATATATCAAATAACCAAATAATAAATGCTTGTATCCTTCTGCTTCTAACAAAAAAGTATAGCAGTCAAGTTGGGTCTGGTAATAAGAAAGAGAATCTTCTTTCAAATCAAATCCCCGCGTTTTGTAATCTACCGGAATAAAATAATCCCCATCTACAAAACATTCATCCAAACCGCCGAACAAACAAGCGTTTAATTCTTTATCAAAAAACCTCGGCGAACTTATTTTTGTGGTTTTCCGCCACTCATTTAAAAGATTTTGATCCTCCAAAAGTTTCCCTTGTACCTTCGCTTTAATTTCAGGCGGCATTTCTCCGTTCTCTCTGTAGCGGTCAAAATACTTTTTAATCAAATTATCCATTCCTCTTGGCAAGGTTGAAACTGGTCCTTCGGGTCTGTGAATCCCTTTTACCATATGCAACCAAAAACAAAGCGGACATTCTTGAAAAAGATTAAGCTTTGAAGGCGAAAGATAAATAGTATCAGTCATATTTAGATTATTTTTAAATCAAGAAATACTCTTCTGGGCGCTCGCGCCATTACGACGAACGCCCAAAGGAAAATTCCTTATTCTCATTTCTCAACTAATTCCCTCTTTGTAATTTAAAACTCACAGAATAAGTCATTAATTTTATATTAGTAACCGTTTCTAGGGCATATTTTAATTTTTCATCTTTTTCTCTGGCAATAATTAATCCTCTTACCTTTTCCTTCTCTTTGGCTTTTTCTTTCTTAATCCAACCAATATATCGCAATAATTGACCAACTACTTGATCGCTACTTCGTCCTTTCTTTAACTCAATCACAAGCCACTCCCGTCCATCCTTGCTTTTTGCCAAAATATCAATTCTTCCTATTGGAGTTACATATTGTTGGCCTACTATATCACCATCCTCTTCTAATATCGAGTAGTTTTCTCCTAGTGTTAATTTCTCCCAGTTCTCAATCAAAAAATCTTCTAAATGGGATTCTAATCCAAAATCTTCACAGCTCTCTAATTTCTCTTCTTCGGTTTCGGCTAACGCCTCGATATTTTCATTTTCAGTAGTATTAATCGGGGGATGCCCTAAAGCAATCCACCCCACAATTTCATCTAGCTGCCAAAGGGTAACCCTATATTTCGAGGCCAATTCATTTAAAATTCTATTAACTTCAATATATTTTTCGGCAAAACTTTTTCCTTTCAGATGAGGAAGCAACCCTAATTTCTTAAGACCTTCTTCGCTTTTAGAATTATAGACTCCATATTTATTTGGATAAACAACTAATAAAACCGGTGTAACTATTGCTCGACCTAAACCCTTAATGTAATTAAGTTTATTCGGAGGGAACAAAAAATCTAATCGTTCTTTTATACTCCTTCGCTCATCTAATAGTACCTTCAGTGCTTTTTTTAATTTATCCATGTCGGCAGTAATCATATTTCCTTGTCGGTGAATACCTTCCCAGTGTTTGTTGTTTTTTAACAATAAAAATGACTTAAAACCCTCTTTGGTCAAATTATCTAAATTAATAGGGTGAAACATTGCCCCATATTTCTTAATCACCATTTCTTCCTCCTGAAGTCTTTTCGGGTTGTTCAAAATAAGTTGTTTCCACTCATTTATTTTGTTTTCGTCTATTTTAGGCTCCATAGGTTTTATTTCTTATAATTCTAATTTTTTCTCCTCTTTTTATTTTTATCTCTACCGACATTTTATTTTTTTATTTTACTAATTCTCCTTTGAAGGCTTTGTTTAGAATTGATTGTTTGAGTTCGGTTAGTTCTTCTTTTCTCATCACCGAATAAAAGTTTTTCCTCTATCTTGGTTTCAAACCCTAAATCCTGAAGCATCTTTCTAATCTGCCATTGAATTTGTAAATGGTCAGTCGTCTTAATCTTTAAGATGTTTTTAACTAAAGAATCCACATTTTTCATTTTAGAGTATTTATCCTTCTAGATCTGACTCAATTTTTGATTTAAATACTTTATATTTCCCTTGTCTAATCGAATTAAAAAACTGGTCGTAGCTTATGGGTGATAAGAACTTAAAATAATATTTTTGCTTCTTTTGAAGTTTATTGACTTTACTAAAATGTTCCTTTGCGTACTTAAGTTTTGCTTTATTCTCATCTGTCACCGCTGTATCGTCTTTTATTTCTGCCACTAAAACATCATTACCTATTTTAATAAAGAAATCTGGATTAAAACTGCCTCGTTTTGGATGTTCGCCCTTTCGCCAAGAATATTCAATGCTATAAAATCCAACATCTCTAGATTTGATCCAAGCATCGATCACTTTAGCATTCTCATCTTTTGTTAATCTTTTAATAAAATCTCTTTCTGGTTTTTGAGCAGCAAAAGTTATGTTTACTGGGGTTTTAAAATTATAGTGATTCTGAACCTCATATAGCGCTGATCTAGGCAAGGATTCATCTTCTAATAATTGTTGTAGCAACTTTTTATCTTCTTCGTCACTTAATTTTTTGGTGTAATCGTCAAAAAATATTGTGCTTCCTCTTCTTAACGCTCCAATACCCAAGCTATCTTTTTTAATATCAAAGGTTTTTACTTTCACCAAATCTTCGGCTTTTATTTTATATCTTAAGCTTTTCGTTTTTCTCCTTCTCGCAACTCCAAATGCCTGTAAAGTTTTCTGGAGATTTTCTTCACTCACCCAACCTGTTTTATCTTTGATTCTTTTCAGAGATTTTCTAATAACTTCTCTTATCTTATTTTTAGTAAATTTTCTGCTATAATTCGTTCCCAAATCCATATCTATTGCCTTAATTGCGCCCCAGACTCTTTCTACTACTTCTTCCATCGGATATAATTTCAACTCTATAACTGCTTTTCTTACTTCTTCATTTTCTATAATTGCTTTAGTATATCTTATTTCCTTCGGCAATTTACGAGCTTGCGTTGAATAAGAAATCCCTTCTCGTTGTAACTTAGTAAAATTAAATTCTTTTAATTGAGGTATTTCTACTATTTCTTCTGTCTTTTTGTAATCAATATTATAAAGTTCAAAATTATAATTTTCTTTTTT
>Ga0190334_1000506_pt1 | contig 19384 bp, 17 predicted proteins | sample 48720478_MG_FD_161270 | JGI IMG/M metagenome (GOLD analysis project Ga0190334, IMG submission 161270) | Hydrothermal vent sediment bacterial communities from Southern Trench, Guaymas Basin, Mexico - 4872-04-7-8_MG | ecosystem: Environmental > Aquatic > Marine > Hydrothermal vents > Sediment ...
GAAGATGGTAAAATTACTCATAGAATCCGATCTCGCTAAAACCTATCTCTTCAGCATAACTTAAAAGGTTAATTAGATTGAATTTTTACTTTGATATCTGCCGTCAGTCCGTTACAGTGATTACTGTTTGGTACCCCTCCAATCCGATGGTTATATCCCGGACATGGATAGCCGGAAGTAATATAAACCGGCCTTTTAATTCTCTTTCTTAGTTTTTCCAATTTTTCAACGAGAAGAAGATGTAACATCATCTTCTTACAGCAGGGATAGGTAAATTCGGATAAGTTAAAATCTTGTTATTCTCTCTATTTTATGTATTATTTTTTGAATTGGGAATATATTATTTTCTACTATTTCCAAAAATTTGTAACTCATAGCTTTAAAATATTTTTCTAAAAAAGAAGGATTTCATACACCTATTGTCGTATTAGTATAATAACAAATAGGATGTATCTCTATTTAAATTAAATAACTTAAATTAAATAACTTAAATAAAAATCAATTTTAAAAAGTTTGGAAGTAATTAAATTATTATTTTTCCATCAATTAATAAAATATAAATAATTACAATATGGAGGTAAAATGAGCGTCTTATTAATAAGAGATGGAGATGTTTATGCCCCTGAACATAAAGGGGAAAAAGATATACTGGCCATCAATGACAAAATCGGTTTTATTGACCAAAATATTTCAACATCAGCATTAAATGTACTGGATAAAAATATAAAAATCATTGATGCTTCTAAATGTATCATCATTCCTGGCTACATTGACCAGCATGTTCATATCAATGGTGCCGGTGGCGAGGGTGGGCCTCAATATCGAACTCCACCCATCCAATTGAGTGAATTTGTGAAAGCAGGTATAACTTCAGTGGTGGGGTTATTGGGCACGGATGGATTTGCCAGATCGCTAAAAGCCCTTTTGATGAAGGCAAGAGCATTGGAACAAGAAGGGATAAGTACCTGGATATATACCGGGGCATATCAATATCCTTCACCAACAATCACCGAAAGTATTTTATCTGATATCATTTTGATTGATAAGGTCATTGGTGTAAAAATAGCCTTGTCAGACCATAGAGCTTCCCATCCCACGGTTGATGAATTTATGAAAGTAACTTCTGAGGCAAGGACCGCTGGAGTTCTGGCGGGAAAAGCAGGCGTGGTTCATATACATATGGGAGGTGAAAAATTGGGTTTAAGCTACTTATTTGATATAATTAGAAATACAGAAATACCCATAGAACAGTTTGCACCGACTCATCTAAATAAAAAAGATGAAGAGCTTTTTCAGCAGGTTGTGGAATTTGGCAAAATAGGTGGTTATATAGATTTAACTGCCGGCGCCTCAGAGGAAGAAAAAATAAGTAAAAGCATAAAACCTGGTAAAGTCATTAAAAGACTGTTAAAAAACGGTGTTTCAATAGAAAAAATTACCATAAGCAGCGATGGAAATGGCAGTCTCCCAAAATTTAATGAAAAGAAAGAATTTGTTGGCATGCGAATCGCATCAGTCTCATCTCTACATGAGGAATTTATCAATATGGTAAAAGAAGATAATATTTCTATAGGGGAGGCGATTCAAGTAACTTCTACAAATATTGCCCAACATTTAAAATTGTCTAAAAAGGGAGAAATAAGAACGGGAAAAGATGCAGATATTATCGCTTTGGATAAAGATACGCTTAAAATAAAACATGTTATTGCCCGCGGTAAAATATTGATGGAAGATGAAGAGGTCGTAAAATTTGGAGTTTTTGAACCGAATGTGGGAGGAGAGAGAAGCCGTAAAATTAATTGAAGTTAGTGGTTCTATTCAAAAAAGAGAGAGCGTACTAAATAAATTACAACCCGGTGACCCCATTTATTTAAAAGGACATTTGGAGACATTCACAACTGCCCAAAAGTTTCTATAATTATTAATTATATTTTTTTATAAGGAGGTGGTGACCTAAAAAAGATTAAATGGGAAATGATTAAAATTAAAAAAGAGGCGATGCAAAAGAAAAAATTATTGATTTTTTTTGTAAAGAAGTAAAAAATTAGTAAAGGAGTGTTAATTATGTTTAAAAAAACCTATCTCTGGATAATATTAATTGTATTGTTTCTTTCATTGACCTGCTCCACAAATGCAGCTATTCCGAAAGACACTTTAGTTATCGGAGCAAATACAGAAATATATATCACCCATGATCCTGCGGTATCTTTTGAAGTTCTACCCAATGCTATGCTAAAAAATATATATGCCGCACTTATAAGGATTGAAATTGAAGATGAAAAATTTGTAGTAGTTCCGGATCTTGCTGAGAGTTGGAAGCTTGCACCTGATGGTAAAACCTGGACCTTCCGACTCCGTAAAGGATTAGTCTTTGCAAATGGTGATCCTCTAAGAGCGGATGCGGTTGTTTATTCTTTCCAAAGAGTCTTGAAGCTTCAAAAGTCACCTTGTTGGCTTTACTCTGATGTTATAGGATTAACCGAAGAAGGTATTTCAGCTCTGGATGATTATACCGTTAAAATAGTTACTAACGGTGCCCCCTCAAACATTGTTCTGACCATATTAGGTGGTAATGGTATTGTAAATCCGAAAGTTGTAAAGGAACATGAGGTAGATGGTGACATGGGAGAGGCATGGCTAACAGACCATACTGCCGGTGCTGGTCCATATGTGCTTAAAGAATGGTCCCGTAAGATAAGCGTAGTTCTTGTTGCCAACGAGAACTATTGGCAAGGAGTACCCAGGATCAAGACTATAATTATTCAAGATATTCCGGAATCTACCGATCAACTTTTACGTCTCAAGAAAGGGGATATAGATATAGCATGGAACTTAACTGCTGAGCAAGCTAATTCACTTAAAGGTGCTCCCGATATTTCTATCGTTGCTACTCCCGGACAAAGTGATGAATATGTTGGCATGAATGCCGGTTGGGGGCCTTTTAAAGATGTAAGAGTAAGACGAGCTGTGAAATACGCCATAGACTATGATGCAATAATCGATAAAGTAATGGCCGGCTTCGCCATAAACAATCAGCAATTTCTTCCCGTAGGATACTTTGGTTATGTGGAAAATAATCCTTATTCTCAGAACATAGAAAAAGCAAAAGAACTTATGGCTGAAGCAGGATATGCCGATGGTTTCGATGTAGAATTAGTAACAAATACCACAGAACGTCGAAGATCCGAAGCAGTAGTTGTTCAGGAAAATCTTGCCAATATAGGGATAAGAGCAGAAATAAATATAATGCAAGCATCACAAATGTATGCAAAATATAGAGAACAAGGATTACAGATGATCATCGCTGGTTGGGGGGTCGATTATCCGGATGCAGATGCCCTTGCTCATCCTTTTGCCAATTATCGGGTGAAGCAACTGGCCTGGAGATGTGCATGGTATGATGATTATGCTGCTGATCTTGCAGAAGCTGCAGGCAAAGAAATAAATGAAGATAGGCGTTTTCAGATGTATCAGGATCTTACCAACTATTGGCATATATATGGTCCATTTGCTATGTTGTATCAACCAATCACCTACTGGGGAGTAAGAAATGAAGTGAAAGATTACGATAAAGCTGCACAAGGTTATTCTGTCCACTTTGATCTTACAAGAGTATATAAATAAAATAATATCTAAAAATTGAAGTTATAAAGAAGATTGCAGCTCATCTGATGAATAGCGGTTTTAGGATTGATGTTCCGATATTGTAAAGATGATTTTCTATTCTAAAACCGCTATTAATTTAAAGAAATAATTTAGTTATAAAGATTTAAAGAAATGAAGGAAAATATTTAATGAAACTGGGGACTTATATTCTAAAAAGAATTTTTTTAATGGTTATTGTTATGTTGGGAGTAGCAACAATAGTTTTTTTTATAACTCACATTATTCCCGCAGACCCGGTTGGAGCGATATTAGGTGGAAATGCTCCCATAGAAGTTGTTGATCAAATGAGGCATCAACTCGGATTGGATAAGCCAGTATTAGTACAATTCATTGATTATTTAAAAGGTATAGTTCATGCAGATTTTGGAATATCTCTCAAATCAAATCGGCCTGTTTTAAAAGATATAATAAATTATTTCCCCGCCACTATTGAATTAGCAGTTGCTTCTATGATCTTCGCAGTAGTAGTGGGCGTAGTTCTTGGAGTTTTTTCTGCAATATATAGAAATAAATCTATCGATCATTTTTCAAGAATATTTTCTATTTTAGGGGTATCGATGCCGGTTTTTTGGCTCGGTTTGTTATTGTTACTATTGTTTTATTATCAACTTGATTGGTTTCCAGGTGGAGGAAGACACAATCTTTTTATTTTTCCTGCTCGTATTACCGGACTATTATTATTAGATTCTATTATTACAAGAGATTGGATAGCTTTTTGGGACGGACTTCATCATATTATACTTCCCGCATTCGTTCTTGGCTACGCTTCAGCTGCATCAATAGCAAGAATAATGAGAGCAAGCATGCTGGATATTTTAAGGCAAGATTTCATAAGAACAGCCAAATCCAAGGGGCTTTCAAAAAGGTTAGTAATATATCGTCACGCCCTTAAGAATGCACTTATACCTGTTGTCACCGTAATAGGTCTTTCCTTTGGAAGCCTTTTAAGCGGTGCTGTACTTACTGAAACTATTTTTAGTTGGCCTGGTTTAGGAAGATATATTGTAAATGCTTTACTGGTATTGGATTATCCGGCTGTAACAGGAGGAACTCTATTTATCGCATTTATTTATTCTCTTGCCAACCTTATTGTAGATATTTCTTATGCTGCTCTTGATCCAAGGATGCGGGTTTGAAAAATAGAAGAGGGGAGAAGTTATGGAAAAAGTAAAAAGTATAACACAAAATGAAAAAATAAAACTATTTTTTCAACAAAGGAAACCTATCCTCGAAGATTGGAAACATACTTTTTATCTATGGAAAAGTACCCCTCTTGCTATGATTGGGACTGTACTAATAATTATATTTTTAGGTATTGCTATCCTTGCACCATTGTTAACTTCTTACAACCCTACTGCCCAAAATATGAATGAAAGATTACTTGCTCCGAGTTCTCAACATATTTTTGGTACAGACCAATATGGTCGAGATGTATTTAGTCGTGTTGTTTATGGAACAAGGGTTGAGGTGTGGATAATTTTTGTCGTATCCATAATAAGCATTATTATTGGTCTAATAGTTGGTATTATTGCAGGTTATTTTGGAGGAGTTGCTGATGAAGTCCTCATGAGAATAACAGATATGTTTTTGGCATTTCCCAGACTGGTATTAGCTATGGTTCTAACTGCTGCACTTGGTCCAAATCTTACCAATACAATGATTGCCATTGCGCTGGTAGATTGGACAATATATGCCAGGCTTGGAAGAGCTGAAGCAATGAAAGTAAAATCTCAACCATATATTGAAGCAATAAGAGCAATGGGGGCTAATGATTTGAGGATCATTGTTTTTCATGTTTTGCCTATGTCCATATCCCCGGTAATTGTTCAACTTACTTTAAGAATGGGAACCATTATTCTTACCGCGGCAGGTCTCGGATTTCTTGGACTTGGGGCACAGCCACCAACGCCGGAATGGGGAGCCATTGTAAGTGATGGACGAAGTTATCTTGTAGACCAATGGTGGATAACTACTTTTCCTGGTATTGCCATAGCAATTGTCGTTTTAGGTTTTAATCTTTTAGGTGATGGTATTAGAGACATATTAGACCCGAGGCTCAGGAGGTAAAGGATGCAAAAGGTGAGAGGAAATCTCTTAAATATCAGTAAACTTAAGGTAGTTTTTTATACTTATCGTGGAATCATTAAAGCATTAAACGGCGTTGAACTATGGATGAACAAAGGTGAAAGACTTGGTATAGTCGGGGAAACAGGATGCGGTAAATCCGTAACTGCATTATCCATTATGGGCTTAATAGAACAGCCTGGGGAAATCATTGAAGGAGATATCCTATTTGAAGATAAATTATTGACTTCTATGAAAGAAACTTCCTTGATTAATATTCGGGGTAAAGAGATATCCATGATCTTTCAGGAACCCGTTGCTGCACTTAATCCGGTAATGAGAGTAGGATTTCAGATAGCTGAAAGTATTGCCAGAAGTAAAAAGAATAATAATGTTAAGGAAGTATATGTAGAGGTTAGAAGAATGTTGGAAATAGCCGGACTTGATTGGAAGAGGACTATAGATCTTTATCCCCATGAGTTAAGCGGAGGTATGGCGCAAAGGGTTATGATAGCCATGGCTCTATCTTCCAACCCAAAACTACTCATAGCAGATGAGCCGACTTCTGCCCTTGATGTGACCATACAAGCGCAAATCCTGGAATTGCTTGATGAATTGGTAAAGAAGTTTGGAAATGCTGTTATATTAATTACCCATGATATGGGAGTTGCTGCAGAATTTTGTGATAAAATGGCGGTCATGTATGCAGGGAACATGGTTGAATATGCAAGGACAACAAATATTTTTGAAAATCCTTATCATCCTTATACCAGGGGGCTTCTAAAGGCAGTTCCGAAAATTGGCAGGACAGACGAGCTTCAGAGTATAAGGGGAATTGTGCCGGATTTAGTCAATCCGCCTTCCGGTTGTCGTTTTCACCCAAGATGTAAACATGCTACGGATATCTGTCGAAAAAAAATTCCGCCCCTGATAAAAATTAAATCCGGTCATTATGTAGCCTGTTATTTATATTGGAAGGAAGGAATAAAAAGTGCAAACTGAAGCAGAAAGAAATAATTTAGTGCATATTGAGCATCTTAAAAAATATTTCGCTGTTAAACAGGGATTATTCTCTTCTCCTAAGTATGTTAAAGCTGTTGATGGTGTTTCTCTTGATATCCCTAAAAACAGTACCTTTGGTATTGTCGGTGAATCCGGTTCCGGAAAAACGACTATAGGGCGCACTATCCTTCGTTTAATAGAACCGATATCGGGTGTTGTTCGATATCTTTCAATAGATATTACTTCTCTTAACAAGAAAGAGCTTCGTATTTTTCGCCGAAAAATGCAGATTGTTTCGCAAGATCCGTATAATTCACTTCATCCCAGAAAACTGGTAAAAAATATAATAGGAGAAGGGCTACAGATACATTTTAAGCTTTCATCCGAAGAGATCTACAAAAGGGTAAGAGATATACTTGAAGAAGTTGGCCTGCGAGAAGAGCATATGTTTCGATATCCTCACGAATTTAGCGGAGGTCAACGACAACGTATTGCTGTGGCGAGGGCACTTGTTTTAAAACCGGAATTCCTTGTGTTGGATGAACCCACATCTGCCCTCGATGTTTCGGTACAGGCAGTTATCTTGAAAATGCTTAAGGACCTTAAAAGAGAATTTTCTTTAACTTATCTTTTTATTACTCATGATTTAGCCGTAATAGATTATATGGCAGATTATATGGCAGTGATGTATCTTGGTCAGATAATGGAGATTGGGTCAAAAAATGATATATTTTCATCTCCTATGCATCCTTATACACTACTTCTTCTTAATTCAATTCCTTATCCTGATCCGAGAAAGAAAAAGAAAAAAGTCCTTCCCATAGGTGAAATTCCGAGTCCGATAGACCCGCCTCAGGGCTGCAGGTTTCACACTAGGTGTCCTTATATGAAAGATAAATGTGTTAAGGAAGAACCTGAAATAAGAGAGATAGGCACAGGTCATTTAGTGAAGTGCCATTTCCCATTAGTTTAATGGAATAAATAGCCACACATCCCATTTTCTTAGGCAATTAATATTTTACCTTTAAAATCGATAAATAGGGAAGGTTGTATTAGCCCGATAATCCGGATGAAGATAAGAAGAGAGACCTTTTCTTTATTTGAATTAAGAAAATTAACCAAGGAGGAACGGCTAATGAAAAATAAAAAGGGCTTTACCTTGATTACATTAATAATAGTAGCCTCTATTATCGGACTATCTGCTTTACTCGGATTAAGATACTATACTGGCAACCAACAAGGAAAAACAGAGAATACCGTTTTTCGGGAAAAAGTAAAAGACACTATAGTTCAAGCTAATGCTGCAACCATCCAAAGTTTAATACAGGCAGCACTTGCCGATAGAGACATTAATCGTGATGAGGCTGTAGAACTTGCTCAAAATGCCGGTTTACAAAATCCTTACAATGAAGTTGCTATGAATACATCAGGATGGTTTCCGGGTCGGGATAGAAATATGGCGCGCCCTGCCTTAGATGAAGAGTTCCCGATTCACACTCTTTCGATTGTGTGACGGGTTCCTAGCTCCATCATAACCCACGTTTCCATAAGCCCCCTACGATCCCGGACAGTCGGTTTTCCCGAATCCGGTTCTGACCCTGGATCAATCACGCATTAGTCTTCCTAATATAACCTTTTTAGCTATAGCCAGAGGTGATGGTTCTTACAAGAAAGTTATTAAACAATACAAAAAAGTGAGTCTTCTCATTTTAGATGAATGGCTCCTGGCACCTTTAAGCAACACGGAAGCAAGAGATCTTTTAGAGATTATCGAATCCAGACATAAGAATGCATCCACCATATTTTGTTCACAGTTTTCTCCTGAAGGATGGTATGGAAAGATCGGAGAAGGTACCATTGCAGATGCAATACTGGACAGGATTGTTCATGATTCCTATCGAATCTTAATTGATGGAGAAGAATCAATGAGAAAACGTAAAGGGCTACTTCTGTAACTATTAGAATATGAGAGCCACTTGTAAAAGTGGCTCTCATCTAATGGAGCACTGGCTCAAAATCATCGGAACGATGGCTCACGAGTTACCGGAAAGGCGGCTCTATTTTACCGTAATATGCAAATATTTTAAAATATTTTCCAAAAAAAGAAGGATTTTTGAAATTTATGTCGTATAGAGTATTCACAACAAAAAATAAAGAAAATAATTTATAAAATATTTTTAACAAGAAGGTGAAATATTAGAGTAATATTCCAAGGAAAGTTGAGAAAGGTACACTATCTGAAAGGATAGGTCGCAAAGCTTGGGTCTAAATCACTTTTAGTGACATGACCGCCAAACTGCCGATTTTTTTCATTTTACAAAGATAAAAAAGGTGGGCAGTTTTTTTATTACATTAGAAGCAACCCGCCTTAATTAATAAAAGGAGGCGATGTTTCTTGAATTTTCTGAAATTATTTAAATTAACCTTTCAATCTTACGTTAAAAAAATAAAAAAAGTAAATCTTCGTAAAAAATTATCTTTATTTAAATGTGTAAATAGTCATATTCGCTCTCATTATCACGGGTTGAGTTCTTACCTTAATTACATTATGGAATTAAAGCCAAGCAAGCAAAGATGGGGAAGATGGTAAAATTACTCATAGAATCCGATCTCGCTAAAACCTATCTCTTCAGCATAACTTAAAAGGTTAATTAGATTGAATTTTTACTTTGATATCTGCCGTCAGTCCGTTACAGTGATTACTGTAAAGATTACGATATAGCTGCCAAAGGTTATTCTGTTTGCTTTGACCTTACAAGAATATATAAATAAAATAATTTCTAAAAAATAAAGTTATAAAGAGGATTGTAGTTCATCTGTAAATAGCGGTTTTAGGATTGATGTTCCGATATTGTAAAGATGATTTTCTATTCTGAAACCACTATTTTTTTAGAGAAGTGATTAATTTATAAAGATTTAAAGAAATAAAGGAAGATATTTAATGAAACTGGGAACTTATCTTCTAAAAAGATTTTTTTTAATGGTAATTGTTATGTTGGGAGTAGCAACGATCGTTTTTTTAAAACTCACATTATTCCCGCTGACCCGGTTGGAGCGATATTAGGTGGAAATGCCCCCATAGAGCTTGTTGATCAAATGAGGCATCAACTCGGCTTGGATAAACCAGTATTATTACAATTTATTGACTACTTAAAGGGTATAGTTCATGCAGATTTTGGAATATCTCTCAAATCAAATCGACCTTTCTTAAAAGATATAATAAATTATTTCCCAGCTACTATTGAATTAGCGATTGCTTCTATGATCTTCGCAGTAGTAAGTGGAAAGCTAAACCATACAAAAATTAGAATGTGTCTATATTTAAATTAATAATATTTTTCTTGAATTAAGGTTTTAATTTTTATTTTTAGCAAAAAGAAGGGTTTGTAAAATTTATGTAGTATACCTAATATACAATACGTGAAATATTACCCGTAAATAAATATTATATATTTCTGTAATTTTAAATAAATATAATATTGTAAATTGTATGAAGGTAACAGGAGAGATCGTTAAATCTTTTAGAAAGGAAATTTAAGAAAAATATTTTGAAAAAAATTATACCTAAATTTAAATTCCCTCTTAATATAAAGAGAATTGGGATAGATATTGGTTCTGATAACTTGAAGGCAGTTGTGATAGATGGAAAAGATATCACCACTTATCTAAAAAAGATCAACGGAAAACCAATATATGCTTTAAAAGAAACATTAGATGAAATTATCACAAAACACAGTAATGAAGTTTATCTTGGTGTAACCGGGGTTAATTCAATTTCTTTATCAGATGTTTTAAATGAAAAACAAATGATAAGTGAATCAATTACAATTAAAGAGGGCATTGCCTTTCTTGATTCAGACATCAAGGAAAATGGAGAATTTGCAGTAATTGATATTGGAGCATCCAACCAGAGATATTATGAATTTGGAAAAGATGAAAATAGTGGGAGATTAATTTTAGAACATAATTGTTTGCAGGATAAATGTGGTGCTGGTTCAGGTTTATTGCTTGAGCATATGGCTAAAAGATTTGAATATGGTTCAATAGAGGAACTATCTAAGGTAGCTAACCAAACTGAAAAAACCATAAGGCTCTCGGCAAAATGTGGCGTTTTTCGTGAATCTGATGTTGTGCATCAGCAACAAAAAGGAACACCAAAAGAGGTTTTGGCTGCTTCACTTTATAGAGCCTCTGCAGATAGTTTTAAAACCATTCTTTCAAATGGAATAATATCTGAAGGAAGGATTATTCTTATTGGTGGCCTATCACTTAGTAAAGCCTTTGTTAAACATCTAATAGATGTTTGTAAGATCTCTTCTGAAAGTGTTATTATTCCAAAACAAGGATTGTATATAGGTGCAATTGGTGCAGCAATCTATGGTCAACAAATTTATTTAAATGATATAATAAAAAAACTAGAGCAAAAATTGACCAAACCATTTAACTATGAATCACAGGGTCCTCTAATCCTCAAAAAATCCATAATTATGAAACCAAAAGAAGATTGGCCTTATGATGCAGATGTTCCTTTGGCCGGCTTAGGAATTGACATAGGCTCTGTTAGTACAAAGGCTGCATTAATAGCAAAAATTAATGGTAAGTTTAGATTGCTTGCTTATCACTACAGGAGAACAGAGATAGACCCTGTTGGGGCTGCAATAGATGTTATAAACAAAGTATATAATCAAGTTATAGAAAGGGGCTATAAAATTGGGAAAGTTGTTGCCGGAACAACTGGGAGTGGAAGGCAGCTTACCGGTTTTATAGTTGGGGCTTCCAAAGAACATATTGTTGATGAAATCACTGCCCAAGCTGCAGGCATAACCACAGTCTATCCTCAAAAAGAGTTTAGTATTATTGAGTTTGGTGGTCAGGATTCAAAATTTATTAATATCGACCAAGGGGTGGTTGTTGATTTCGCAATGAATAATGCATGTGCTGCTGGGACTGGAGCATTGCTTGAAAAATATGCCATGCGCAGAGGCATTCAAATAGATAATTTTGGAAATATTGCATTAAGAGCAAAGAATCCCCCTGATATAGATAGCACTTGTGCGGTTTTATCAGAGCAATCAATAATAAAATATGAGCAGAATAATGTATCTTTAGAGGATCTATGTGCTGCCCTTACTTTAGCAACTGCCAGAAACTATTTAGCAAAGGTAGTTAGCGGCAGTGAAATAAAAGAAAAGGTTGTTTTTCAGGGTGCAACTGCCTTTAATCTTGGACAGGTTGCTGCCCTTGAAACTGTTCTCGGAAAAGGAATAGTTGTACCTCCTTGGCCGCATATAACCGGAGCAATAGGTGCAGCAAAATATGCATATGATACCTCTAATTTAGGTAGTTTTAGGGGATTTAAAAAAATATCAAATCTAAAATACAGTGTAGGGCCTTTTGAATGTACAAATAAAAGGTGTGGAAATGACTGCAACATAACAAGGGCTAAAATCGGAGATGAAGAGTTTTATATAGGCGACAGATGCCAGAGATATAGTGCAAAAAAAGATAAGAAAAAAATAAAGCTACCCAATTTATTTAAAGAAAGGCAGAAGATAATGGAGGATGCAAGCAAATGAAAGTTGGAATTCCCAGGGGCTTATTATTTAATGATTTCTCTCCCTTGTTTATTCCTTTTTTTAAGTATTTAGGAATAAAAACTATTATTTCAGATGAAACTAATAGGAAGATAATAAATCGTGGTCTAGAGATAGTACCAGCAGAATATTGTTTTCCCACCAAGGTTGCCTATGGTCATGTTGACAATCTACTAAAAAAACTAAAAAAAGATGATTTTATTTTTATTCCCCATATTGCCAATACCGGAGAACCAATTGGCAGCTATAAATATTCTGTTACCTGTCCATGGACACAGTCTACACCAGACCTAATGAAATCTGCACTAAAGCTAATTGAAGAAGGCCTTAACTTGGAAAAGTTTATTTCTCCTTCACTCTTTTTTGATTGGGGATTAAATCATATTGAGGATCAGATGAAGAAAGCGGTAGCAAAGATGGGTCATAGCACAAAAAATGTTAGGGCTGCGCTTCAAGAGGGATTAATAAATAAAGAAAGGTTTGATAAGAAAATTGAGGAAAGAACAAAAGAAGTCTTTGATTCTATTAAAAAATATAAAAAAAACGAACCTGCTTTTTTGGTGATGGCAAGACCATACACAGCTTATGATGCAAATGTTAATAATGATATTGTCAATAAAATTTTAGATGCTGGCTATCTGGCAATACCTCTTGAACTTGCTCCCATAGGATCAATAGATATTTCTAAACAAATGCCAAAAATGTACTGGATACAGGGTCAAAAGAAGCTGGCTGCAATAGAATTATTAAATAAAAATAAAAACCTGTTTGGAATTGATGTAACCTATTTTGCCTGCGGTCCTGATTCCCAGATAAACCAGCAAATGAGATGCAGAACGCAAAAGCCATTTTTAACAGTGGAAATGGATGAACATACTGGAGATGCTGGGATTGATACTAGATTACAGGCATTCTTCAATACAGTTAAATCTTACTTAGGAATAGGGGTAAAGCAGACCAGCAAGGTTTTTAATGTCAAACTAAAGAGTCTTGATAAAATTAAAGACAAAAAAATTCTTCTTCCTCCAATGTCAAAACATAATTATGCATTATCTGCTGTTTTTAATGCCTCTGGAATTCAATCAAGGATTTTAGAGGTAAGCCCTGATGAAACCTTGGAAAAAGCGAGAAGCTGTACCTATGGTTTAGTTTGCACACCCTTTTTACATACCACAGAGGCTATGCTTAATTTTATGCAAAGACCAGGGTTTGACCAAGAGAAATTTGCTTTTTTTCAGGCAACAACTGATTGTGGCCCCTGTAGACTAGGGCAGTATGCAAGTTTAGAATCTCTTTTATTCCAGAAAAAGGGAATAGATGTTGATATAATAATAGGGGGCGAAATAGGAAGTGAGTTCAATCTTGGCATACCCTTACTTATCAAGGCCTGGTCTGGTATTACTGCAGTAGACCAGCTTGAAAAAATGAGAATGCACACAAGACCCTATGAGGTTAATAAAGGAACCTCAGATCAGATTTATGATAAATATGTGAAAAGGCTTCTTGATTATTTAGCAGATCCAAAAACTAATCTTGGAAAAATGAAAACCTATTTATCTATCGGAAAGGCATTTTTTTCTAATTTATTTGATGGAAGCTCATCCTCTATTGAAGAAATCCTAAGGAAAGCTCAAAGTGAATTTTCTCAAGTCAAAAGAACTAATGAAGAAAAACCAAAGATAGGTATGGTTGGCGAGTTCTATGTAAGACTTCATGAGCCAGCTAACCAAAGAATTATAAGAAAGCTTGAGAAAAAAGGAGCAGAGGTTTGGTTAGCTCCGGCAACAGAATATCTGATTTATTCTTATCATCTTGGTTCTTTTTTTGCAAGAGAAAAATTCAGATTAAACAGAAAAAAAGAGGATTTAAGAGAATGGTTTTTGAAATCAATATTATATAGAGTTATGATTGGCTATGAACACAAGTTGTTTAAGGCAACCTTGCCATATATGCAGGGTTTTGATGATATACCTGCAAAAGAAATAGTTTCAAATGGTGAGAAATATATTAGACATTATATTGGAGGGGAGGCCATAGTAAGCATGGGAAAGGCAGTAGATTATGCCAAAAGAGGTTTGGATGGTATTATCAGTGTTATTCCATTTAACTGTATGCCTGGACTTACTGTAGCTGGTTTTATCCCTAAATTCAGAAAAGATAATAATAATATTCCCTTTACATCTATAGAGTATGATGGTTTTCAGGACAGTACAAGAGAAATGAGAATTGATACCTTTATTGTCCAAGTAAAAGAGAGATATGAGAGTAAAAAATATACAAAATCCCATTAAAAAAAATAAATCAATCCCATAACTGCCTAAGGTTTAATGGTGTTAACATAGGCATGTCTTCCGGAACAAGCGGCAACAAAGGTATTGTGATAACTACAAAAGAAGAGAAGAATTACATCAAAACAATGTATGCTTCAAGGTTGGTTTTGCCAAAAGGAGAAAAAATAAATCGTGCCTTTATTTTAAGAATAAGTACACCGGCATTTGATTACCACAAATCTGGAAACAAACAGACTTACTTAAACCAGCTACAGTCCATATAAAAACCATGGAACAGCTTGAAAAACTGAATCCAAATATTGTGTCTGCACCGCCAAGTATTTTGAAATTATTGGCAACAGAACTGCAAAAAAGAAGGTAACAGGGGACGGTTCTTTATCATACGAAGGATGATGTAAAAATGAAGGTAATCGCTGTAAATAGCAGCCTTCGAATGGAAAAGGAGTATACCGCTTTGATACTTACTCCCTTCATCCAGGGAATGATGGATGCCGGATCGGAGGTCGAATTCTTCTACATAGAAAAGGATACAATATGAAAGGCGGAGGTACATTCCGATGAAAATATTGATAATTTACGATTCTTTCTTTGGCAACACAGAAAAAATAGCTCAAGCAGTCGGTAATTCTCTTAGTTCTAAAGAAAATGCCGAAACAATACGGGTAAGTAAGGTGAAGCCTGAACAATTAATCGGATTGGAGTTAATAATCGTTGGCTCTCCTACCCGGGCATTTAGACCCACAAAAGCCATTATGCATTTTTTAAACAAAATACCTTTAAACGGTCTCAAAGGTGTTAAGGTAGCTGCATTTGATACCAGGATTTCCACAGCCGATGTTAATTCACGTTTTCTGAATATCTTAGTGAAACTATTTGGATATGCAGCTAAACCCATAGCAGATAAGCTCGAGAAAAAAGGAGGAAGTCTAATAATTCCACCTGAAGGATTTTTCGTAAAAGATTCTGAAGGTCCGCTGAAAGATGGTGAAATTGAACGAGCTGTAGACTGGGCTAAACTAATCATAAAAACACTGTAAAAGGGGAAATTAAACCATAGAAAAATGGGATATATACCCGTTTAAATAAATTTGATATCGTATTCCGTATGAAGATAGCAAGAGATACCTTTTCTTTATTTAAAATAAGAAAATTGACCGAAGAAGAATAGCTAATGAAAAATAAAAAAGGCTTTACCTTAATTGCATTATTAATAATAGCCTCTATTATCGGACTATCTGCTTTAAGCTGAAACCATCCAAAGTTTTTTACAGGCCGCACTTGCCGGTGGAGATATCAATCGTGATGAGGCTGTAGAACTTGCTCAAAATGCCGGTTTACAAAATCCTTACAATGAAGTTGCTATGAATACATCGGATTTTGAGGTAGTTCTCTTAAATCCTACTAAAAAAGTGGGGGGCAAGCCAATTTCACTAAAACATTTGAGAATAAAGAGTTTAAGAGAAAATTAGTAAATTATTTTTGACATTACTTTTGCTTTCATAAGGAGGGATGTATGAAACTTTTAAAAATCATTAACCTTACTACACAAAGTGAAATAAGTAAATTCTATAACATACTAACAGCAATTATTTCCGAAATTGATGAATCGGTTAATCTTGATAAAAGTATCGATGCGGAGCATTTTGTGAGAACTTTTAATAGACTGGAAATTTATAAAAAATATCAATTAGAATTACAAAAATCATTACAAAATGATGTTCTTTCAGATATTCTTTCTGATATTATCGTTAGAGATGGAAATTGCATTATGTCACGGGATTGGTTTAAAATTCTTGTTGAAAAAGAGATTAAATCAATAAAAGAAAGAATGAAATTCTTTGAAACGATTTTAGAGAACAAGAATAAAGATTAGGTTGAAATATCGACTAATGATGTATATAATATAGGATGATAACCTATATTATATACATGGAAGGTAGATATTATGGAAAATGAAAAAACTTTAGGGAAAATTAGTGCTAAGCTTATTAGAAAATTATATGATGAAAATAGACCTATTTTTGAAATTAATAATGCCCAAAGAATTTTAGGAAAAAGTTATAGTGCCATTGTAGATTTATTAAGCGAATTAGTAAAGCGAAAAATAATTGTTCGTCTAAAGGCAGGTAAATATTTAATTATCCCTCAAGAAATGGGGAGTGGAGAGAATTATTTAGGTAATTGGTATATAGCCGGTAAAGAAGTTATTAATTCTCATAAATATTATATTGCTTTTTATAGTGCTATGAATTACTGGGGAATGCTAACACAACCTCTGATTAAAATTTTTATTGCTACCCCTAAAAGACAAATTGTACCTCGAGAGATGATAGGAAAAATGATTTTTGTTACTGTGAAAGAAAAATCTATTTGGGGAATCAAAGAAGAATGGATAAATAGCAAAGAAAAAATAAGAATTTCGGATATTGAAAAAACTATTATTGATTGCTTAACTTATCCTCAATATTGTGGAGGAATTACGGAAATAGCTAAGGGTATTTGGATGACTAAAAATAAGCTCGATTATAAAACATTGTTAAATTATGCTAATAGATACAATAAAAATGTTGTTGCAAAAAGATTAGGGTATTTATTAGAATTATTAAATATTGGAGACTCAAATATTATATTAGAATTAAAAAAATATGTAAAAGACCGCTACGATTTATTTGATCCTACCTTATCTATAAAGAGAATTAATAAAACCAACTGGCGTTTAATTGATAATGTAGGTCAAAAACAAATAAAGAACATAATAAGGTTTTAGGAAAATGATAGATTATTTACAGGTACAAAGATTAGCCTTAAAAAATAACGTATCTCCGGAGATAATTGAAAAAGATTATTTTATCGAACTTGCATTATTTTATTTTTCTAAATATAGTTCTCTTTGTGAGAATTTAGTTTTTAGAGGAGGCACGGCCTTAAAGAAGGTCTATTTCCCAGAATATCGATTTTCTGAAGATTTGGATTTTGTAATTGATAGCAAGAAAGAAATTAATGCATATCAAGAAATAATTATTCAAATATTAAAAAAAATATCTTCTGATTATCCTATAAAAATAGATAAGCGTTCTATATTTGAAAGAGATCGATTACAATTATTTATTATATATGACATTATCCCTGATATAAGGGGTGTAAAAGAATTAAAGGTAGATATTTTACAGGATTATTATATTCCAAAACACGAAAGAAAAGGGCTTTTATTTTCATATCCGGAATTTAAAAACAAGAATTCAATATTAAAGACCTATACATTAGAATCCGTGGTATGTGATAAAATTGGAAGAATTTTAGACGTTGATAATGAACCGAGAGATTTGTATGATTTATGGTATTTATTAAAATTAAATCTTGATATTAATGTAACAAGGAAAGAGTTTAAAAATAAATATGGCTATGAAATAATTATTCCCAATTTATTAAGAGAGATCGTTAAAGATGATTACAGGCAAAATTGGAGAAATAGGTTGATATACCAGATGTTTGATCTTCCTGATTTTGATATGGTAATTAAAGATTTAATTAAATTGGTAAAGGAAAAATTTGAAGAATTTATTTAAAGGAATAAAGATTAAAAACCTTGTTATCTCCGTTATCCATTGGCGGTAGGCCGAAAAGGAAATTACTATGAATCGGTTTTTCAAAATATTGGTTATCGGGCTCTTGCTATTAACAGGAGTTTTTTCTATTTATCGTTACTCAAAAACATTGCATTTTTTAGACCTTGAAACCTTTATGGAAATTTATCAGATCGAAGTTACTACAAACGACATTCCTGTTACCGGAATCAATGAATTAGAATATATTAAAGGGTAAATCTATGTCAACACATGACAGACAGAACTTATAGCCAGGATTGACCCTCTAACCGGCCAGGTAGTTGGTTGTGTAGACCTGAAAAGCATTTTAAGTCCGAAAAACGATAGTGAGACATTTGATGTTCTTAACGGTATTGCCTATGACACAAAGAATGATCGGTTGTTTTTGACTGGAAAATTTTGGCCAAAACTTTTTGAGATCGAATTGATGGAGCAGGGGACTGCAGAATCCAAAGAGAAAACTAAACTATAAAAAAATAGGATATACGCCCGTTTAAATAAATTTGATATCCTATTCTGTATGAAGATAACAAGAGAAACCTTTTTTTATTTAAAATAAGAAAATTAACCGAAGAGGAACAGCTAATGAAAAATAAAAAAGGCTTTACCTTAATTGCATTATTAATAGTAGCCTCTATTATCGGGCTATCTGCTTTAATCGGATTAAGATACTATACTGGCAACCAACAAGGAAAAACAGAGAATACCGTTTTTCGGGAAAAAGCAAAAGACATTATAGTTCAAGCTAATGCTGCGACCATCCAAAGTTTATTACAGGCAGCGCTTGCTGGCGGAGATATCAATCGTGATAAGGCTGTAGAACTTGCTCAAAATGCCGGTTTACAAAATCCTTACAATGAAGTTGCTATGAATACATCAGGATGGTTTCCGGAGGTTGCTGATACCCCCGGTGAAATCCAGATTACCTTACTTGCAGGAACTTTTTATGTTCAAGGATATGGAGCTGATGGTTTGCTTCCTAATATTCTCACTGTAAAAAAATAATTAGTTATCTGCAGGTAAAGCATTAGTAATGTACCATAGAGAAGAAGATTTATTCTTATTTAAATAACATCGATTGCAGCGAAATGTTAACTGCAATTGCATAAAGACAAGGAGAAGACAAATGATTGATAAAAACAACAAAATTGATCAAAACTAT
>Ga0190334_1000507_pt1 | contig 19375 bp, 19 predicted proteins | sample 48720478_MG_FD_161270 | JGI IMG/M metagenome (GOLD analysis project Ga0190334, IMG submission 161270) | Hydrothermal vent sediment bacterial communities from Southern Trench, Guaymas Basin, Mexico - 4872-04-7-8_MG | ecosystem: Environmental > Aquatic > Marine > Hydrothermal vents > Sediment ...
TCTCTTGGTAACAATTTTCACCTCAGCCACCATTCCGGCTTTAATTTTTCCATTAGGATTCTCTAATTGAATTTTAACAGGAAATTTTTTACTTACTGGGTCAGCCACTGGACTAACATAATAAACTTTTCCAATAAATTTCTCGTTAGGATAAGCAGTCAGGGTAACTTCTGCTTCTTGGCCAACGAAAACTTTGCCAATATCAAATTCAGTTAAAGCAACTTTAATTTTTATCTTTTTTGTATTCACAATTTCGGCTACTGGGCTGCCAGCCATTGCCGTTTCTCCTACTTCAATATACTTTTGACTGACTATACCCGAGATAGGTGCTTTAACTATCGTATTATCCAATTGAGCTTTGATAGAATCTAATTGTCCTTGAGCGGCAGCAATTTGTAGTTTTGCCCGTTTTTTAACACTAGCTAAGTTTGCTTCGGCTGATTCAAGTTGTTTCTTTGCACTCTTGTAAGCTGATTGAGCTGCATCATTTCCGGTGGTTTTTCTTAATTTGGCATTAATAATAGCTTGCCTTGAATTGGTCACAGCAGTAATAGAAGACTCAACACTAACTCGCGCTGTATCAATTGCGGTTTTTTCTGAAGGCAAAGCCGCAGGTTTCCGATCTAAATCAGCTCTAATTTCAGTCAATAAATCTTTTATGGCTTGCAAAGCCGGCAATATATCAATAAGTATTTGGTCAATTTTTTCTTGAGAGAAATTAGCTTCGGCCTCTTCGATTTGACCCTTAACCCCTCCATTTAAAGGAATAATAAATTGTGAATTCCATCGACCGGCATTTGATTTTCCCAAAAGTAACCGAATTGCTTGGGCTTTTTTTTCAGCTATGCGAGTAGAATCCTGACTCCTATCTGTAAAATATTTATATTGAAGTTTGGTTGCCGTGACTATAGCATTAGTCCCTGTTAAAACTGCATTGCGAGCAATATTTAGAGCGTTGACATAAGCATCGTTTATCGCTTGTTCGCTGGTAATATTAGTATTCTCTAAAGATTTTTTTGCGTTAGCCAAAGCCACTTTGGCTGCTTCGACAGCTACTTCAGCCGCCTTTATATCTTGCTTCACTGAAGCCTGAGTATTGATTAAATTGGTTAGCGCATTATTGTAAGCCGTTTGCAAAGTTTGATCGCGCTCCAACTGAATAATAGTTTGTCCAGCCTCAACCCAATCTCCCTCTTTAAAATAAATAGCCACAACTTTAGCTGTCATCTTGGGACTGACCTTAGCTTTGTTTAACGGTTCGGTCACTCCAGAGGCCAAGATACTCTGGGTAACAGTTTCCAAAGATACTTTTTTAGTTTGGACAATAATTGCTCCTTCATTAAGCCCAGAATTAATATCGACAAGAGAAGAGGTTTTTAATCTATCGGTCGATAAAAAATTACCGCCTCCTGCCGCAAATAACAAACCGGCTCCAATCGCTAAACCAATAATAAGAGTAATGCCAAAAAATGTCTTTTTGTATTTTTTATTTTTAATTAGATTTTTCATAAATTTTTGATAATTTTTCTAAAATTCTGATAAGACCTTTTAATTCTTTTGTATTGAGTTGCCTCAAAATTTTTCTCATATTGTTATTAATTCTATTGATACCTTTTTTAAGTTCTTCCCGTCCCTTTGAAGTAATAAAAAGACGAATAGCCCGGCGATCATTTTCATCATAGACTCTTTTAACTACCTTTGACCTAACAAGAGAATTAATCAATGAAGTAACTGAAGGTGGGGTAATGCAAAAATAATCAGCTACTTCTCTCATTGACGGATTCTTTTTTTCGGCAATATAGCGCAAGGCCTCTAAACGCAAAACAGAGAAAGGATCAAGGCGTCTCTTTTCTCTTTTCAACCGTCTATGAATCAAACGATCGGTTTTAAAAATAAGAGAAATTATGTAATCTATCGTTTTTTTGTTATTGTCCATAATATTTAATTAGATTATTTAATTATTAGATATTCTAAGTATATTTGAAAACAAAAATTTGTCAAGCTACAAAGCGTTTCTCCCCTTCCGACTCGTGTCGGAGGAGGAGGACCCTTTTTTCTCCCCTCTTCCCTTTGGGAAGGGGGAGGATCCTTTTTTCTCCCCCCTTCCCTTTGGGAAGGGGGGAGATTAAGAGGGGGGATGGGAAAATAAAGAGGTACCTCCCCCTCCAGAGGAGGGGGAGGAAATTGAACAGTGCCTTCTCTCTCTAAAGGAGAGGGAGGAGGCTCCTTTAGTTCCTCCCTCTCCCAGGGGGAGGAGGAGGATTAAGGAGAAGGAGAAACTCTCTTAATTTCCAAAATTTAATTTAAATTAAGAAATCTTCAGTTTTTAGTAAATTGATTTTAACTTCTTTTCTAACTTTCTCAAAATCTTTATCCTCGCTCCAAAGATACGTCTTTTCTTTTAGATAAAGAGCTAATATCTCTATATCATTTTTATCAATATTTTTCATAAACTTTTCTGCTTCTTTAATATGTTTTTGATAATAAGAAGAAGGGATAATTTTGATTGGGATTAAATTCAACCCTTCTTCAATCTCCTTTTCTAAAATGCCTGATTTCTTAGAAATTAGTGGGATATATTTCTTTACTTCGTTCAATGTAAAAGAAGTAGTTATAAATTCAAATTTAGGATCAAATAAAATAAATCTCGGCTTTCCACCTAAAAGAGCCGAGATAATAATATTTGCATCAACAACAATTCTAATTTTCATCTTAGGACTTGAATTCCTTTAAGAATTCTTTAGGTTTAATTCCTTTTTTTAAAAGTCCTTTTCTTATCCTTTCAGAAATAGCAAAAAATTTCATTTTTTTTAATTCTAAGATTTTCTCTTTTATCGCTTGAGAAATAAACTCATTTTTACTTGAGAATCCAAATTCTTCTGCCATTTCCGCTATATCCTTCTCAGTTTTAGAAGATAAAGTTTTCATACTCATTTATTTCTTATTTTACCCTCTGTACTTTTGAAAGTCAAGTTATTTCTCCCTCACCTACACCCCCCTCCAAAGGAGGGGGAGGAAAACAAACGGTTTCTCCCCCTCCGACTCTTGTCGGAGGAGGAGGATCCCCTTTTTTCTCCCCCCTTCCCTTTGGGAAGGGGGGAGATTAAGAGGGGGGATGGGGAAAATAAAAAGAAAACCTCCCCCACCTATATCCTCCCCCTCCAGAGGAGGGGGAGGAAATTTCTTTGTTTCCTCCCCCTTCCCTAAGGGAAGGGGGAGGATTAAGGAGGGGGATGGGAAATCAAAGCAGTTCAATTCTGGCAAGGTCTGTCCTCCCCCTAATAGCAAAATTAGGGGAAGGACAGACCTTCCACCTGTATTATTTCTCTGAACTTACAAAAATTTACCCCGCACCCAGTTAAACCGTGGTGCGGGGTTTACAAATAAAAGCGATCGCTTTTATTTTTGGAATTTCTAAATTTCAAATTTAATTGCGATCGCATTTAAATTTGAAATTTTTCAGGCCTTACTTTTTTAGTTGTAGATTTTACTTCTTAGATTTTTTTAGAATTTGGGATTTAGAATTTGTTTAGGATTTAGGATTTTGGATTTAGAATTTAAATTAAATTGACTTTTAAATAAAAATAAGTTAAATTTTTTATATTATGGAAGAAATAAAAGAAGAAGAAATTGACTTAAAAGATTATCTCAAAATAATTCTAAAAAGAAAACGATTAATTTTGGGAATCGGGCTAACTGTAACTATTACCACCCTTCTCTTTAGTTTCTTTTCTCCAAAAGTTTATGAAATCTCAACCTCAATTGAAATTGGAAAATCTTTTGAAGGATCAAATCCGCTTGAAAATCCAATTCAGGTAAAAACCAAAATTGAAGAAGGTATTTATAAAGAAATTCAAGAAAAATTTAATTTAAAAGTAGAAAATCCAAAAAATACTAATTTAATTTTAATAAAAATAGAATCAAAAAATCCAGAAAAAGAGAAAAAAATTTTGGAAGAATTAAACAAAATTATTTTAGAAGATCATCAAAAAAAACTTGAAACCCAAATAAGCACTCTTTCAAAAAAGGAAAAAATCATTAAGACAAAAATATCTTCTCTTAACCGAGAAAAAGAAGCAATAGAAGAAAGAGTTAAAATTCTTGAAGCCATTCCTCCTCAAAAAAGAACTTTGTCTGAAAGGTTTTTCCTCTCTGAATCAAGAGAAAAAATAGAGCGGAAAGAGCAAGAAATAAATAACCTTCAAGAAGAATTGCTTTCTCTTCAAAAACAAATAGCAACTCTTCAACCAACGAAAGTCATCAAAGAGCCAACTATCTCTAAAAACCCAATAAAGCCAAATATTATTTTAAATACAATTTGTGCTCTTCTACTCGGACTTTTTGGAGGAATATTTTTTGCTTTTGCCAAAGAATGGTGGAAAGAAGAAAATTAAATTAATTCAAACCCATAAAAGATATCACCTCTAAATATTTCTCAATTACCATCCTCTCATCAAACTCTTTTATCACCTTTTCTCTACCTGTCTTGCCCATTTCTTTCCTTTTATCTTCAGATAAATTTAGCATTTTTTCCATTTTATCTGCCAAATCTTTAACATCTTTAACTTTACATAAATATCCATTTATTCCATCTTCAACTACTTCTTTGCAACCAGCAATATTAGTAGCGATTAAAGGTTTTTCCATTGCTGCTGTCTCAAGTAATACCCTTGGAATTCCCTCTCTATAATAACTTGGCAAAACTACACAATCCACTTTTGCTATTATATTTTTTACATCATCGATAGTTCCTAAATACTTTACCAATCCTTCTTTTTGCCATTTGTCTATCTGTTCTTTTGGAATTGCAGTTGGATTATCTACTCCAACAGGACCAAGCAATAAAAATTCTACATCTTTATATTTTTGTTTGATAATTTTAGCCGCCTCAACATATTCTCCAATTCCTTTATCCCAAATCATTCTCGCTATAAGTAAGAATCTAAAAATATCGTCCTTTTTTTCTGTTTTAATTGGTTTAAATTTTTCTGTATTTATTCCGCTACCTGGCAAAACATCATATCTTTTTACTAATTTTTTTTGAACAAACAACTCCTTATCCTCTCTGTTTTGAAAAAAAACAAAAGAATTCCTAAAGGCAATTTTATACATTATTTCTACAAGATAAGTAATAAAATTTTTTTTAATAAAAAGCGTCCCCAGTCCGGTGATATTATTAACAACTGGAATTCCTAATAATCGAGAGGCAAAATTTCCATAAATGTTAGGTTTTATTGTAAAATGAAGGGCAATATTTGGTTTTATTTTTTTATATAATCTATAATACTGCCAAAAAGTTTTCAAATCATTTATTGGGTTCGTTCCTTTTCTGTCAATGTAAATATCATAGTATTTACATCCTAAATCTATGAGTTTTTCACTATGCTTATCTTTTGGAGCCACTACTATTACTTTATAATTTTTTAAAAGTTCTTCAATTAGCCCAAATCTAAAATTAAATATACTCCAAGAAGTATTACTACTTAAAACTATTTTCTTTCTTTCACAATTTTTCATAAGTTTACAATAATCAAGTAATTAAGTTCACAGCAATTTAGATTACTCTAAATAGCAAATTATTGTAAGGCAACCAAAAAAACCTATGCGTGGCAAATAATAGCCAAACAACCAACATAGAAGAATATAAAAAAACTATAAAAGTGAAAATATATTTCAAATTTCTATTTCTAATTAAAAGGTCGTAATTTTTTGTAGAACAAAATATATGTCACCATTGTGATAAAGATTTAGCCTCCCTTAAAACAAGATCCAGAGATAAAATTCTCATATCTACTTGTGAAGATTTTGGTATAATCTTATTGTCTCTCGTGTAAATTTATCTATCGACCATCTCTCAATGACTAATTTTCTACCGTTTTGGGCCAATTTAGCACGCAACTCTTGGTTGGATAATAATTCTTTGGCTTTATTCGCTAAGTCCCTCCTATCTCCTTTCTTGAAAAATAAAACATGTGCTCTGTCTTTTAAGTTATTTTTTAGAAAATCTACCGACGCAGCTATTATAGGTATCCCAACCATTAAACCTTCGACGGCAGTTAACCCAAACCCCTCCCAACGTGATGGTATCATCAGAATATCATGATTTGCCATATATATTTCTGTCATTTCTTGAAAGCCTACAAACTTTACAGGCAAACCCTCCGCCACTTTTTCAAGCCTTTGCCTTTCTGGCCCATCTCCTACTATGGTAAGCTCTACCTGCATCCCTTTCTTCAAAAGAATCCGAACAGCTTCTATAGCAATATCAACACCTTTAGCAGGTGCTAATCTGCCTATGAATAGCAATTTAGGAACTCCAGTAATTTTATAGTTTTTTTTCTGAATAGCAGGTATTGGAACACCATTCTCTATTACTGAAATCTTATCTCCAAGTTTTATCCAAGAGGAAAGCGAGTACTTAGTTTCAATGCTGTTTGCTACAATCTTATCGTATCTACCATAAATTAAATGTTCAAAAATGTTTAAAAAGGGAATTTTTCTTCTGCGATTATTCGTGCTATGTTCTGTATAGACATACCTCGGAGAATCAAAAAACAGGCTAACGACCCATGTATAATATAATGACGGGAAAAGATGTACATGAACAATATCGTACCGACCGGCTTTAATAATTTTGTACAACCTCTTCACAGCATGAATGATATCCCACTTTTTACTATTTAAGTTATGGATAATTATTCCCTTCTGGCGAAGTTGTCCTCCTAACATGCCTTCTTCTAAAAGACAACATACTTCTATATCTACTTCAGGATAATACTTCTGTACATGAAGAGTAAAATTGTAGAGCAGCCACTCTGCTCCTCCATATCCTAAATGGTTGATTACATGAAGAACACGCATAGTTATACTTTTCTAAGAAATATTTTTAAAGCTGCAATAATGTGTGCTTTCCCAATGCTAAAATATTCAGGGTTTCCTTTTAACATACCAATAAGAGGAGCTGCAATAGCTTTAACAACTGATGAAAGAACAAATACTATTCTAAGAATCTCGGCCTGAAGTATCCCGTGATGTTCCCTGAAATAATAGAGCTTCGATCTATATCCTCTCGATAAAGCATGTGAGCGAACTCGCTTGGAACTACGCGCCCCAAGATGGATAATATTGACTTTGGGGAAATAGACCACGCGATATCCATGTCTTTGCACGCGCAGGCATAAGTCTGCATCCTCATCATAAAGGAAAAAGTTTTCGTCAAATCCTCCTACTTCCTCAAATAAATTTCTTCGAATCATTAAACATGCCCCTGAAACCCAGCCCACATCTCGTTCCTCGCTATGATCCCAAGTCCTATATCTGTATTCTCCAAACAATTGCTTTGAGATCATCCATAAGCGAAAAGCCTCAAAAATTGCACAGTGCAAACATGGCACTTTTCCGCAGCTAAGCTGCAGAGTTCCGTCATCATAAAGGATTTTCGGCCCAACTATACCAACATCTCTACGGCATTCCAAGAACTTAGCTAATTCTCTAATAACGTCCATCTTAGGAACGGTGTCAGGGTTTAGGAATAATAAAAATTCCCCCTTACTCACACGAGCACCTTGGTTGCATGCCTTTGCGAAACCTATGTTTTCCTTATTGACAATCACATGCAAATTTCGAAATTGTAACCGTTGTAATGCTTCTAGCGTACTATCAGTAGATGCATTATCTACAACTATCGTCTCTATACCTCCGCTATTTTCAGCCAATAAGTTTTTTAAACACTCTCTCAGTTCTTCTTTACAATTAAAGCTAACAATGACTATAGAAATTTTAGGCTGTGTCTTGATACACATAGTCATAGAGTTTACTCCTTAGCGTTCCAAATACAAGACCCGTATATAATGCCAATACCAGCCTAGCTCCTCCAGCCACATAACCAAACATCAAACTGATTAGTGTAGCTATAAAGAACAACCGTAGTCCAGAAATATAACTGAATAAGGGACCTGGAATAGGAGAACGAAATAAAATCCTGAATATAGCCCACAACCATCCCAATATAGCAAACAGACCTATGATTCCATTTTCTGCAGCTACTTGAAGAAAAAAGTTGTGTGGAGTCAGTTTTCCCGGATTTTGACTGGATATGAAAGACGGGATTTCTCTCTCAAACAAATAACTGGAGAAGTTCTCTGCCCCAATACCAATTAGAGGATGTCTTAAGAAAAAATTCAAAGCCATAATAGCCATGCCTAATCTTTCTCTGTTACTCGGAGATTCCAAGCTTAAAGCACTTTGAATTTTATGGCGAACCGCACCTGCTATCGGGGGTAAAATAAGAAGCGTCAACACAATAAGTGTTCCCGATAACACCACTATCCGAAGAACTTTTCGCTTATATCGTATCTTCCAAAACCAATAACCACCTATGGCTATCAGGCCAAACCATGCCCCACGTGTCAGAGACAACACAACTAATATACCTAAAAAAACACTCATTAAAGCAATCGGAAAACTCTTCTCAAAAAATGGCAAGATCAGAGCCAGAAGAAAGAGAGCGCTATAAGCCGATATTTGCCTTAACCTCCAATACCAACAAATACCCCTTTGAATTTCTGTAGTCGCTCCAATTAGGCTAATACAGATATTAACAAACAATATTAAGATTAATAACCACCATATCTGCTTAAATCGTTTTATAGATGAGCAATACAAAAAAACAAGAATGCTTAACCCAAATATCTCTATCCATTTTAAGAATGCCTTTGCAACAGCTCCTTTATCTATAGCCCCATAAAAAGATAGCAAAATCGAAACAAGAAAAAGAGACGCCGTTAGCAAATACATGCTTAAAAGCCCTTTGCCTTTAATCTTAGCTCTGGTGAGCAACAAAACTGGTGCAAGTAAGATGAACAAAGGAATTACAAAAAACTCAAAAATATTAAACCAAACCCCAAATATCTCAATAGCCATAGTTCAAATTACCTTTTCGTGATTTATCAAAATGCAACGTAACGGCAATTCCAAACACTCAATCGTATCCTGCCAGCCGTTGTAGTTGAGGATTATGATACACGCTTTTTTATCTATTAATTGTTCAACCATATAGACAAGTCTTTATCAATTAATTTTGATAGTTTTTCAATATCATCTTTAAAATACTCTAATAAAAATTGTTTTTCTTTTCTAGAAAGTAATCCTTTTTTCTTTTTAAAAGAAATTTCTCTATATTTTTTCTTTAAACTTATTTGAATTTTTTTCGGAATAAAATTTTTCAACCGAATATAAACTTTTTTAACAATTTGGTTGAATTTAGGATATTTTGGAACAGCTGAAACATTATACCTTTGCCCTAAACTAGGTAAATAATTTTTATCTACATTTAAGAATTCAAAAATTTCTTTAAGCATTTTTTCAGGATAATTCTTAAAGTCTTCATATAGTATAATTTTAACATTTTGTCTTGGAAATAATTCTAAATATCTTTTAACTTGCTCATAATAGAGACCTAATTCAATATACAAATGAGAAATCCCCCATCCTTTATAAGATTTATTAAAATCTGCTAAAACCTCTTTTACAAAATCTCTCTCTGAAGTTAGTCCGTCTCCTAAATTCATTAAATAATGAGAATAAGCTCTTTCTATAGGATTTCTTAATATCATTATTATTTTTGCATCTGGAATAAACTTTCTAATTTCCTTTGCGGCTACTCTAGAATACAAGTGACTATTACTACATTCACCGATTGCTTTTTCGTCGTTAACCTTACGAAACAATTGTAAATAATCTTCAAAATTAGTTATAAAAGCTAAATGAAGTTCTTCGAGTTTTGATTTAGAAAAATATTTTTTTGTATCAATAAGTGCTTTTCTCTTGTAATCTTCTCGGAATAGATCAACATCTATATCTTTTGCAAAATAATTAGGTTCCTTTATTGGACTCATATATATTTCGGGATGTTGCTTTAAATAGCGATACAAGGTGTAGTTCCGCTTTTAGTAGCTCCTACTATAAAAAAATTTGGTAATTTATATGGCATTTTTTTATTTCTCCTAATCTAATTTAAGAACAATTAGGCTCTGGAGTTAAAACCTCCTGTCTTCCTCCTGTCCATACTTTTATATGCTTCATAGAGTTATTTGGAGAGTCTTTGTCTGCAATAATAACCTGATAATTTGGATAATTACACTCTCCAAGCACTCAATCGTATCCTGCCAGCCGTTGTAGTTGAGAATTATAATTGCAACTTTTGGATAATTCATATTAATTCAATCTCTTTTTACCTCAAATACACTCTTAAGGTCTTTTATAAATTTCTCTGGCTCGTTTTTAATAATATTTCTGTAATCTTCAAGATTTTTAAAACAATCTTTTATTTTTCCAACTATCAAAGGAATATTTTCTTCTTTATCTTCAAATTTATACTCTTCTGGCATAGGAACATCCCTAAAGTATTTGGCTGATTTTATCTCTAACCACCAAGTTATTTACTATTTTCGTACAGAATTCTCTTTGGTTTCTTATTATCAAAATTGCCTTTTAATCCATCAATATAAGCACTAACTATAAGTTTAATTCGCTTCAGCTTGTTGTCGTCAAATAAAATTACTCCTATAATAGACCTTATTAAAGTTTTTAGCATTCTAAAATAGAAATTTAATTTATTTGTGGAATACTTTCTGCCCAACCAAGTCAAATTTCTTATTCCATAATATCTTAGCCAAAATTTATTGTAAAGAACCCTAACAAATTTCTTACCAAAAAAAATCTTAGAGATTCCTTTTTTTGCTGCTTTTTTGTGAATTATAATACTATTAGGAACAAGTAATATTTTTCCCACCTTTCGCAATCTAATACAATATTCTACATCATCATGATGGATAAAAAACTCTTCTTTAGGATAGCCTATTTTTTCTATGGCTTTCTTATTAACCAAAATTCCTACAAAAGAAGCCATATTTATTTCTTTTACCAATTTTTTATATTTTCCTTTTTCTAATGGTTTTTGAATTAAGGGGTAAATCTTCTTTAAATCTATGTAACCACGATGGATGTAACATATTTTTCCATTCGGAAGAATAACATTGCAAGCTAATACAGATATATTTTTTTTATTGAAATATACAGCTAATTTTTCTAACGCATCTTCTTTTGGCTCTGCATCATCATCCATCAACCATAACCAATCATATCCTTTTTTATAAGCTCTTTTTACGCCTTCATGAAAACCGCCGGCTCCGCCTGTGTTTTCATGCATTCGGACATAGTGTATCTTTATGACCTGTCCGTCAATTAGGTTTTTAATCTCAAATTCTTTTTCCCAAGGTTCAGTTAAATTTTCAGGAGGTAATTTTTTTATATATCCTTTCTCTAAGAGTAATTCAGGTGTTCCATCAGTCGAAGCATTATCTATTAAATAAATACCCTGAACATGTCTTGTTTGTTTCCTTATAACCTCAAGACATTCTAACAACAGCTTCTTTCTATTATAAGTAACTACTACTGCACAAACTGTTTCTTTTTTATTTTCCATAAGCAATCTTTTTAAACAAATCCAATGAATTTTTTACTGCATCATCCATATCGTAATATCTGTATTCTGCCAATCGGCCAACAAAATATATATTTTCCTTTTTTAATTTCTTTGCCTCTTGCCAATATTTTTTGAAGATCGTTTTATTCTTTTCATCTAAAAATGGCCAAGCCATAAAACCCTCTTTGCCTGAACATTCAAATCCAATTGTTGTTTTTTTGTGTTTTTGCTGGGTAAGTTTTTTGAATTCAGTAATTCTTGTAAATTTATATTTTAAATCCGGATAGTTTATTACAGAGACTGGTTGATAACTTTCTTTATTCAATGTCTTGAATTTTATTTTAAGACATCGATAATCTAATTTCCCGAATTTATAATCAAAAAATTCATCAATTGGACCAGTATAAAACATTATATCATATTTTATGTTATTTTCAATTCTCTTAAAATCTGTATTTAGTTGAATTTCAATATTTTTATTTTCAAGCATCCTTTCAAATAGCTTTGTATAACCACTTTTTGGAATTCCTTGATATTTATCCTGAAAATATCTATCATCACGAGATATTACAACTGGTACTCTGGCTGTGACTAAAGGATCCATCTCTTCTGGTTTTATACCCCACTGTTTTTCTGTATAATGTAAAAATACCTTTTCATAAATAAAATCAGCCAGAAATTTTAAATCCTTATCTTTTGTTTTTCTGAGTTCTAAAATAGGAACTTTTTTGTTATAGCCAAAATTATTGATTAGTTTTTCTTCTAATTTTTTAGCTAATTTTAACGGCATAAGTTCATAAAGTGAATTTAGATTAAAAGGAATGGGTACAAATTTTCCATCAATAAAGCCCAAAACTTTATGTTGATAAGGAATCCATCCTGTAAATTGAGACAAATAATCCCAAACTTCTTTATAATTTGTATGAAAGATATGGGGACCGTATTTATGAACAATTATGCCATTTTCATCTTTAAAATCATAACAATTGCCACCTATGTGATTTCTTTTTTCAATGATTAAAACTTTTTTATTAAGCTTATTAGCAATTCTCTCAGCTAATACACTTCCTACAAATCCCGCCCCTATTATTATATAATCAAACATCTATTTTTCCTTTCTTTTAAATAATTTATTAATAATTTTTTTTAAACAGAATAAAAAAAATCCATATTTTCTATAAATAAAAATTTTTTTAAGAATAAAAATATAACTTTTATATTTGCCTTCTTGTTGCCCCCATTCTTTATTTCTTAACACCCTAATAAAAGCTAAGCAAATAACATTATTATAATTTATTCTTAGTTTAAATTTTGTTATCAAGTAATTTAGTAATTTAAAATCATCTATTATCACCTTTGAAATATTTACTTTTGAATGAAATCTATTTTTTGTGAATTCCCATACAATTTGAGGATTTGGATAATATAAAAAATTCGTATTTTTTAAAATTACTTCTATAGAAAATAATTGATCTCCATTTAAATCAAATTTTTCACAAAAATTTATGTTATATTTTTTTATGATATCTAAGTTGTAGATATTGCTTTGGATAGGAGCAAAAGGAAAATTGAATTTATCTAAATTTTTGATTAAAAACTCTTTACTATTTATAAGACATTGATTTTTGGATAAACGACGAACAAGATATATATTATTTTTTATTTTTTTTTCATAAGGTTGCATAGAAAAAAAGATATTTTTTTCTGTCATTTGTTCAATATTATGTGAAATTTTGTTTTTTTCACTAATTTGATCGTTGCTAAATAAAAATATCAAGTATTTACCTGTTGCCAAATCTAGACACCTATTCCAATTTCCAATTCTTCCATAATTTCTATCGTTAATTATTAATCTTATATTTGGAAAATCTTGCATTAATGACCTTACCTTTTCTATGCTTCCATCGGTAGAGCAGTTATCTACTACCAAAATTTCAAATTCATTTTTTGAAAGATTTATATACTTACATGACTTAATTGCTCTTATTAAATTATCTCCTCCATTATAAGTTGGTATAGATATTGTTAGAAGTAAATTTTGCATGATTATCTATTTTTTAACTAAAACTTCATTTAAGTTTTTTATTCCTATTGAATACATAACTAACTGACGTTTAAAATAATCTTTATGTAATGGTAACATCGATAAAAAGAGAAGTCCTTCTATCAGTTTAATTTTTTCCAAAGACCAAAACCTCTCAATCTTAGAATCAAAATACCGAGATAGAAAGAGATATTTTTTATTACTAAAAATTTGATATTTAATTATATTCTCTTTTAATTGTATGTTGAATAAATTGTTAATTATAAAATCATATTGACCAACTATCGAGTGCCTTAATTTTGCAACATCATATTTTATATCCCCAAAATGACTTTTGGCCCACAATCCTCGCGGATCAATAATTCTTAGAATTCCATTTTTTGGATCATAAAGAATATTTGAAAAGCAAAAATCTCCGTGAATAAAACAATTATCTTTTTTAGAATATAATTTTCTGATTTGTGAAAATAAAGATTTCTTTAAGGCATTGAAGTTGATATACTTTTTATCATTGATAATAATAGCTTCATATTGAAAAATTTTTCTAAACTCTGAGTTTTCTCTTAACAAGCGATTAATTCTATTTTCTAGCTTTTCCCAGTAAATTTCCAAATATTCCTCCTTTTTTACATTGCCTTTTTGTTTGTAAAATAAATTTAAGATTTTCATAGTTCGATCTATAATATTCTTCCATATATAATTATGCAGGTCTCCAAATACATATAATTCAGATAAGGTAGGGTAACCATAGTACTCCAATGTTAAGAATGGTTTTTTTCCTATTTTATAATCTATTACCCGTGGAGCTAAAACTTTTATTTTTTTTGGAACGGAAAGATACCATTTTATTTCATTGTTAAATTTTATCGTGTCCCTGCTTTTTTTGGTGATAGTACCTAAAATATCATCGTACTTTAAAAAATTAAAATACCGAGATTGGTACTGAAGAAATTTTTTTTCAGAAGAGTAATATTTATCCAAGTGGCCAAAGTCAAACCAATATTTATAATCTATTAATTTCATTGGTTTTTTCCTGTTATAACTTTTTAATATTTCACTAATTTCTATATTATTTTTTTTTAAATTTTTTGAAATGGTTTTTAATAAAAGGACATTTGTGAAAAAATACACACCAATAATTAGCTTTAATTTTTCGTTATTTATTTTATTGCTGATAAATTTTGTTTTATCGAAGGTGTCTTTTAAAAAACCCTTACCATCAAGAGCTAAAGCCCATCTATAAGATTCTTCTCGCCGGAAATCATTGGAAGTAAGAATAAAATCATTTTGAAGATTAATCTTGCCATATATAAGCGTATCACCTAAAATAATCAACAAATTATTTGTTTTTACATATTTCAACCCTGTTATTAATGAGGCCCCTGGTTTCTTTTTAGGATCTACTTTAACGAATTTGATACTAGCTCTTTTACTAAAATTATTTTCTACAAAATATTTAACTTTTTCTTCTTTAAAGCCTACACAAACAATGAATTTATTAAAACCGTCATTTATAAACTTTTCCATTGTCCAAAAAATTGCTGGTCTATTATTTACTGGCACCAAAGCAGATGGCAATTCACCAAAAATAGATGCCAAGTCGCTGGGGGTTTTACTACCTGTTAGAATCATTATAGTAGTGTTTTTTTTCATATAAAAATTTATTCTTTGTAGTTCTTAGTAAAGTATTTTAAATCTTCCGGCGTTCCTAAACACCAAAATTTTTCTACAAAATCAACAATAATCTTCTTTTTTCGTTTTATAAGAATATTGTAGAGAGGAGCTACATAAAATTCATTATTAACCTTTAAATTTTTTCTTATCGTATATTCCGCTGCCTCTACAAATAATTTTCCTTCTTTAAATACATACAAGCCTGTTGAAGCAATATTTGAAATAGGTTTTTTTTCTGCTGTTCTTTGGACAAATCCTTTATTGTTCAACTTTACAAAGCTCCATTTTGGATTATTGTCATGAAAGACTCCTAGCATTCCATCTATTTTTTTATTCTTCATACTTATTATTTTTTGTCTTAACCTTGAAGAATAGAAATAGGTATCGATATTATAAATTATCAAAGGTATAGAACTGTTAATATATTTCTTCGCCTTTAAAACTGTTTCTGCCTGTCCTCGGGTAATTTTATTTAAAAAGATAATAAGATATTTATTTTTTAAAAATGGATATTGAGTCTCTATTATTTCGTTTATAAATTGAGATACATTATACTTTTTTTCATGTTCTCGTAGACATATAAAAATTAATTTATTTGCAAGGTCTAAAGGGAGACTTTTTAATGACCACTCAAGTAAGGTGAGAGAACAGACTTTAATCATATATTTAGGAATTTTATATCCTGCGTCTAAGAATCTTTTCCCTTTTCCTGCCATTGGTATAATAAAATTAGGCATTACAGATTTTATATCTCGCCTTAACTGTTGTGGTGATGAATAAACGACATTCATATCATCGATATATATATCGGCATAAGGTTTGCCAAAATTTATTTCATCAAACGGCACATTGTACTTTCTAAGCCACTTCAATGTTATTTCTCCCACCCTTGCTACTACCTTTCCAACATTTCCTTCGCATGACCTCATATGTCTTGCAGTATTGATAATAATATAATGACCATCGTCTTTTAATCCCCTTAACATTTTTATTATCGCTAAGTTTGGCCTTACATCTCTATAGCTTTCTCCCGGATGCTTAAGTGAACAAATTACACCATCTAAATCAATAACTATTCTCATAAATTATTTAATTTATTTAATTTGTCTAATAAAAATACACTGACTTTTTCGAAGATAAAATATACAAAAAGATATATTATGATACCACTAGAAAATTTGATTAATAAAGCATAAAGAGAAAAAGTTTGTTGAATAAATGGGGTACTTAATAACAAAAATAACCATGCTGCCATAATAATGCTACTTGCCAGTGGAATGATACTATTTTTAAGCAGAGAATAAATAGAAAAGATTTTCTTTGTAAAAAAAATCATTATTGATAATACTATTAATTCTGTTAAAAATGTAGCCCAAGCTGCTCCGTAAAGTCCATAAGAAGGGATGAATAAAAAATTAAAAAAAATGTTGCAAATAGCTCCTATTGCTACTATCTTAAAATGTAAGAGTTGCCTTTCTGTAGATTCCAAAATTCTTCCTTGAATATTGATATACATTAAGAAAACAGCAAGCAAAAGAATCCTAAAAGCATTTATTGCGGGAGAATATTTATTTCCATAAATAGCCACTATTATTTTATTACTTAATATAAATCCTCCTAATAATATGGGCCAAGCGAAAAATTGAGTAGTTTTTGAATACTTATCAACAATTTTTTTAAATTTTATCTCCTTTGCACATTTACATAAACGAGGAAAAAAAGAAGAAATTAAAATTCTGTTAAACACTAATAATAGGAAAATTATTCTATAAGCTGCGTTATACCAACCCACCTCCTTATTAGATTTCATTATTCCTAACATTACCGAATCTAAATAATAATATATAGAAACAGCAATAATACTTAAACCAAATGGCCAAGCTTTCCTAAGGATTTCTTTAGAAATTTTTAAATCAATCTTCAAAAAGAACCTAGAAAAATAACGCCAGATGATTATTAAAGAAACAATTACCCCAATTAAAGCTGCACCGAGATAAGCATAACTTATAGTTAGAATTGAGCCTTTATTCAATATAGAAAAGGATATTAATCCTAACAAACTTAAACTTTGGACTGTTCGGCAAATAGTTTCATATTGCATCTTCTCATTAGCCCGGAAAATAGATTGAAAAAATGCAGTAAAAGTACTAATTACAATATAAATTCCTAGAAAGTAAACTAATTTTACTACTTCGGGCCCTTTACCTAAAAATTGAATAATAAGAACTATTAAGCCTAAAGTAATTAAGCCTAAAATCAATTTCATTACTACTATATTGTCAATATACTGAGAAATCTTAGATTTATCTCGTGCAATCTCACGTACAGTTAACGTACTAAATCCAAAATCAGTAAGAACAGCAAAAAGAGATACAAAACTTAAAGCAAACGCCCATTGGCCATAGATAGAAGGTCCAAAACAACGAGCTAACCAAACAACAACTAAAAATCCAATTCCCTTCTGAATTGTTTCCGCTATCACCAACCAAAAAGTGTTTTTGAAGATGGTTTGATCTACTGATTTATTATCAAGCAATAACGATTTAGCATCGGTAAAATTTCTAATATTCATAGTTTTTAAACTACTCCGCTGTTTTTTAGGCCTTTTTAAACTACATCTTGGCTGCCAGTCAAGTTCTTTTTTGGCTTTTGAACAATCCAAAACAACTTCTTTTTTTGCTCACCAGGTTTGGCTGGACTATGGATTTTCTTGTATTTTAAATTAGTTAATTTTTTCAGTTTTCTAAAAATTGTATTAATATTTGTCTCTTTAGTTGTACCAATGTTGAAAATACCTAATTTTTTATAATTCTCTTTAATTAATCTATCAACTAAATGACTCCCTATAAATCCTGCTCCGCCAGTGACTAAAATTCTCATTGAAGCTTATTTATACGAATTCATTTTAACCTGAATTTTTCTAAAAATCAACAAAAAATGTGGAATTTTAAAAGAGAATTCCCATCCCCCTCCTTCCTCCCTCTTCCCAAAGGGAAGGAGGGAGAAAAAAAGAAGTTTCTTTCCCCGCCTAAGTTTTGCCTTCGGAAAAACTTAGGCGGGGGAATATATCTTGTTTTCTTTCCATCCTAAACTTTCGTGATGAATGAAAAAACATCCCGAAAGGTAATGCCCAAAACTCACATCCGTTAAACCATAACGCTGGGCTTACTCGATGTATCTATTTTTAGTTAGATATTTAATAACTTTATTTACACTTTCTTTTATCGTTTCTTTATCTGTTTTTAATTCAACATCTGGATTAGTTGGCGGTTCATAAGGATCAGAAACTCCAGTAAAATTCTTAATTTTCCCTATGCGCGCTTTTTTATATAATCCTTTTTTATCTCTTTTTTCACACACTTCCAAAGGAGCATTTACAAAAATCTCAATAAAATTTCTAATTTTTTTTCTAATTTTTTCCCTTTGTTTTTTATACGGCGAAACAAAAGAAGTAATCACAATATTTCCTTTATCATTTAAAGATTTGGCCATCGAGCTAACTATTTCAAGATTTCTATCTCTATCTTTTTTAGAAAATCCCAAATTTTTATTAATAGATTTTCTGATTACATCTCCATCTAATCTTACCACAGAAAACCCCTTCTTTTTTAAAGATTCAAAAAGTTTATCCCCAATAGTAGTCTTCCCTGCACAAGGAAGGCCAGTCAGCCAAATCACAAAACCATTCCTGATTTTTCTTTTTTTTGAACTATTCACAGCCATTTTTCTTCCAATCTTTGATAATAATTTTTTTGTTTTTCTTATCAATAAAAAGTTGTAGTTTTTGTCTTTCTTTCCACCTAAATTCCCTAATTGCTTCAATCGGCAAAGTAATCCCATAAGAATGCCCGCTGGCAACTTTAATTAAACTTCTGATATTCCTTTTATTTATTTTTCTTCTTCCCATTTTTTTATTGAATTAATTACTGAATTTATTACTGAATAAATTACTGAATTAATTCAGTAATTTATTCAGTAATTTTAAATAATTTTAAATAAAAAATTTTATTTGAAAAGGTTATTTCCCATCCCCCTCCTCTTACTCTCCCCCCCCCTCTCCGACTTACGTCGGAGAGGGGGGGGAGAGAAACTATCGGTCTCCTATCCCCCCTCCTTAATCCTCCCCCTTCCCTTTGGGAAGGGGGAGGAAACAAAGAAACTTCCTCTCCCTC
>Ga0190334_1000508_pt1 | contig 19350 bp, 17 predicted proteins | sample 48720478_MG_FD_161270 | JGI IMG/M metagenome (GOLD analysis project Ga0190334, IMG submission 161270) | Hydrothermal vent sediment bacterial communities from Southern Trench, Guaymas Basin, Mexico - 4872-04-7-8_MG | ecosystem: Environmental > Aquatic > Marine > Hydrothermal vents > Sediment ...
GTTTAGATGTGGAATTTTTGAATATGGATGTAGGGGATGTAAAAAAATATCTTTTACCTGAAAGTTTCGATATGGTTGTTTTTAATCCACCGTATCATTTTTCATCTGATAGTCCCAACCATTTTAGGAAAATAAGCAGAAAAGGAAATTTTTCTTTGCTAGAAAAGTTCATTAAAGCATCATTTTTCCTTTTAAAAAACAAAGGTACTTTTGTTTGTGTTGTTTCACCGTATGTTTTGCCTAGTTTTATCTCATTGTTAGTAAAGAATAAGCTAATGCCCCAGCAAATGTGTATAGCTTATGGTAAAAAAGCAGAATTAGTTTTAATTAGAGGCAAAAAAAATGGTGGTGAACATTTGGAAATCGATAGACCTATATTTTTAAAATAAAAGGGGCCCTAGGGCCCCTTTTATTTTGGCTGGGAGGGGTGGATTCGAACCACCACTGGCGGATCCAGAGTCCGCAGTCCTGCCATTAGACGACCTCCCAAATTCCTCTTATATTTTAGCATATTACGTGGTAAAATCAAGATGACATCAAAAAGATTTCAGGTAAGGAGTGAGGTAATGAATTTATTAAAAGTGGTTGGTCCTGTTATGGTAGGTCCATCAAGTTCACACACATTAGGAGCATTGAGAATTGCCCGATTTGTTTATAAATTGATAGGTGGTATACCGAATGAAGTTACATTTATTCTGCATGAATCTTTTTCAAAAACACATAGAGGACATGGTACAGACAGAGCCTTACTTGCTGGTATTTTGGGTCTTAAACAGGATGATCCAAATATTAAAAATGCATATGATATTGCTAAGAGCAAAGAATTAAAGTATAGTTTTATTGTTGAAGATTTGGGTGATGTACACCCTAATACTGTAAGAATTAAAGTTTTTAAAGATGGGATTCCCCATGAAATTGAAGGTTCTTCAATTGGAGGAGGAGATATTAAAATTACTTTTATCGATTCTGTTTCTTGCGAACTTTCATGGGATTACGATACTTTAGTGATTGTTAATAAAGATGCCCCTAGTGCATTAAAAAGTATTTTAGATGTTATAAAAGTAAATGTTGCTAATCTTTATCTAAGAAGAATTAATTTACTTCAGGAAAAAGCAATAACAATTATTGAACTTGATGAACCAATAGAAAATATAGAAGAAATTAAAAAATCCCCTTATGTTTATGAATGTTATTTTATCAGGAGGGATACTTAGTGTATTTGTGGAAGGATGTTATGGAAATGTCAAAGTCTTTACCTTTACATGAGGTTATTTTGAATCTTGAAATGTTTGATACTGGAGAAGCTCCTCAAGTTTTAAGAAAAAAATTATCAGAAATGCTTGAAGTAATACTGGAAGAAGCAAAAAATCAATATGGTAAGACTCAAAAAACATTAACTGGATTTACAGGAGATAATGCATTTAAATTAAAAAATTATAAAGCAAAATTTCTCAGCGAATTTAATTATATTGCTACTGTTACAGCACTTTCAATTGCTGAAAGTAATGCAAGCATGGGAAGAATAGTTGCTTGTCCTACTGCAGGTTCTTCAGGGGTTATTCCTGGAGTTTTCTATGCATTATATGAAATTTTTTCTCCTAGTTTTGAAGAATTGTTAAATTCTTTTATCGTTGCAGGAGGAATTGGGAAGGTAATTGCCGACAAAGCAACTATTTCAGGTGCAGCTGGTGGGTGTCAAGCGGAAATAGGTACTGCAGCAGCTATGGGGGCTGGTGCACTTACTTATTATTTTTCAAAAGATTCTGAAAAAGTAGGAAATGCTGCTGCTTTAGTTTTAAAATCTGTTATGGGTTTAGTATGTGACCCAGTTGGAGGCTTTGTTGAAGTTCCGTGTGTTAAAAGAAATGGAAATCTAGTAAATATAGCCATTTCTTCAGCAGAGATGGCACTAAGTGGTATAAAAAGCCTCATTCCGTTTGATGAGGTTGTTAATGCCATGAGAAGAGTTGGAAGCCAGTTACCGCAAAGTTTACGTGAGACTGGAGAAGGTGGGGTTGCAAATACTCCAACTGCCAAAACTTTAATTGCTAATTTGAATTTTTTAATATAAGACTGCAATATTAGAAATATATTGGTAAATAAAAATATTTTTTTCGTTATTACTCTTCCTTTCAACTGTTTACAACAAGATATTATTATGATACAATAATTTTGAGGGAAAATATTTTGAAAAAGGGGGGGTAATATGTCAGGTGAGCGAAATTATGAAAAATTAAAGAAATGGTTGGAAACTGGCCCGACGATTCAAGAATTAAAATCCAAAGCAAAAGATTTGGGATTAAAAGTAAAGCGAATGATGAAAAAAAGAGAGGTAGTAAAGTTGTTTAAAAATTATATTAAGAAACTTGAAAAACTTGAGAAATTACAGAACGAATCAACAGCCTCATCAGCTTCATCCACCTCAAAGCCTTCTCAAGAAAGACTAAGACCCTCAGGAGAATCAACCCCAGAAATCCCGCAAACCTACGAAAAAGATAAGCTAATTCTTATGCCCGTTAATCCAAACTGGATTCATGCATATTGGGATTTTTCCAAAAGTACAAGAGAAATATTAGAAAATTTTCCTGAAGGTACGAGGGTTTTTTTGAGAATTTATGATGTTACATTTATCCAATTTAACGGAAATAATGCCCATAGAACTTTTGAGATTCCTATAAATCTTAACCTTCAAAAAAATTACTATTTTAATGTTCCCATGCCCAATGCAGATTATTTAGCTGAACTAGGATATGTCACAAAAGATGGAAGATTTGTGTCTCTTTTAAAGTCCAATGTTTGTAGAACCCCTTCAAATTCGCCTAGTCAGAGTACTAGGGAAAGATGGATGGATATAAGAAAGAAGAGAAAAATTGTTACCCCATCTGATGGCCCTGTCATAAGAGAAGTTGAAAGAATTGCAGGTTCCGTTTTTGGATTTGAAAAGGAAATATCGAAAGCGTTATCTGGACATTCTTTAGACTGGCAATTAGTTAGTATTTTCAGAAGTGGAAGGGGGATATAAAATGCCGAAAGGAAATATTGTATTTATGCTTCACGCACATTTACCTTTTATTCATCATCCGCAGTACGATTTTTTTCTAGAAGAAAATTGGCTATTTGAAGCAATTACTGAAACATATATTCCCTTATTGAGGATGTTTAAAAGACTTGAAGAAGAAAATAAAAAGTTCAATCTTACGATGTCAATTACTCCTCCTTTGATGGAAATGCTCGCAAATGAAGATCTTCAGCAAAAATATATTAAAAGAATGAAAAAAATGATAGAACTTGCAGAAAAAGAAGTTAATAGGACTCAGAAAGAAAATCCCCGAAAACACAAAATGGCAAAATTTTATTACAATGATTTCAAAGAAATTTTATACATTTTCAAAGATGTATATGGTGGGAATATTTTAAAAGGATTTAAAGAATATTTGGAAAAAGGTTATCTAGATGTTATAACATGTAATGCTACTCACGGTTTTTTACCTTTCATGGAGCAGTATCCACAGGCAATTAGAGCTCAAATAGAACAAGGAGTTAAAACATACGAAAAACATATGGGCATTAAACCTCGTGGGATTTGGCTTGCTGAATGTGCGTATTTTCCTGGGTTAGACAAATATTTAGCAGAGTACGGTTTAGAATTTTTCTTTGTTGATTCTCATGGATTCTGGTATGCGGATGAAAGACCAAGATATGGTGTATATCGGCCTGTAGTTACTCCAAATAATGTTTTTGTTTTTGCAAGAGATCCAGAAAGTAGTGAACAGGTATGGAATGCTGATATTGGTTATCCTGGTGATGGTAGGTACCGTGAATTTTATAGGGATATTGGTTTTGATAGAGAGTTTGAATATATCAAACCTTTTATAGATCCAAGTGGTGTAAGAATAAATACAGGAATTAAATATCACAAAATTACTTCTAAGAACGTTCCATTGAATGAAAAGGATTTTTATGATATAGATGAAGCAAAAGAGGCTGCCAAACAGCATGCATTAGATTTTCTTAAGAAAAAAGAAGCCCAAGCATCTGGTTTGTTGAATTTGTTTGAAGGACTTGAACCTGTAATAGTAGCACCTTTTGATGCCGAACTTTTCGGCCACTGGTGGTATGAAGGTCCTATTTTTCTTGAAGAGTTTATGAGATATTCAAGTGAAAGTAAACTTATTAGAACAATTAAGGCCTCAGATATAGTGGATAAAATTGAAAAAGTTCAAATTGTAACTCCTGCTGCGTCTACCTGGGGTGCAAATGGGTATAACGAAGTTTGGTTGAATGGAACAAATGATTGGATTTATCTCCACCTTCATGAAATGGTAGAAAAAATGACTGAAGCTGCTAAAAAATATCCCAGTCCGGAAGAAACTCCATCAAAAATTAAAAGAGCTTTAAACCAAATGGCAAGGGAATTACTGCTTGCGCAATCAAGTGATTGGGCGTTTATAATGACAACAAACACCAGTGTGGAATACGCTGTTAACAGAACTAAAACACATGTGAAACGTTTTTTAGAATTGTATGAAATGGTTATTAGTGGTAAAATTGATATGAGAAGACTTTCACATTTTGAAAAAACTGATGATATATTCCAAGATATTGATTATACAATGTATTTGAAAGTCTGAAACAAAATTTTAGTGAGGAGGGATAAAAGTGCCCGCAAAATATTTTGAATTCAGATGGCATGCAAGAGCGGGGCAAGGCGCAAAAAGTGCATCGCAGATGCTTGCCGAAGCCGCGCTTGAAATGGGAAAGTATGTTCAATCTTTTCCTGAATATGGTGCTGAAAGAACAGGAGCTCCCATGAAAGCCTTTAACCGAATTGCTGATGTCCCAATTCTTGTTCACAGTTCAGTTGAAAATCCGGATGTAGTGATTGTTATTGATGATACCATGTTAGGAAATCCAGACCTAGTTGCTGGTGTTAGAGATGAAACTATTTTCATTGTTAATACAACAAAAGATGTTGATTTTGTTAGAACAAAATTAGGTGTGAAGGGAAAAGTATGTGTAATTCCAGCAACTGATATTGCTCTTGAAGAAATCAAAAGAGGAATCCCTAACACCGTTATGTTGGGGGCTATTGCAAAAGTTACTGGTGTTATAACCCTTGAAAGCGTAGAAGAAAGAATAAGAAAAACATTTGGAAAGAAATTCTCTGAAGAAGTAGTCGAAGCAAACGTTAGAGCTTTACGCCGAGGCTTTGAGGAGGTGAAATGCAATGGCTGAACTCAAAAATTGGAAAGAACTTCCAATAGGTGGCGTGATAGATAAGCCTGCAACAGCAAAAGAATATCAAACAGGTACTTGGAGAGTAATTAGACCCATATATCAAGCCGAAAACTGTATTAACTGTATGTTCTGTTGGCTTTATTGTCCTGATCAGGCAGTTGAAATAGAAGTTGTAGATGGAAAACCGAAGATGAAAGGATTTAATTACTATTATTGTAAAGGTTGCGGTCTTTGTGTTAATGTATGTCCAAAAACAAATGATAAATTACCTGAAGAAAAACGTGCAATTGTAATGAAACCTGAAACGGAATTTCAGGAATGAGGAGGTGTGTGACGTGCCAGAGGTAAAAAATAGACAGGCGGTTACTGGTGCACAAGCAATAGCAAATGCTATGCGTCAAATAAATCCGGATGTTGTGGCAGCTTATCCAATTACTCCACAAACACCTGTTGTAGAATACTTTGCTCAATACGTTGCAGATGGAGTTGTAGACACTGAAATGATTCCCGTCGAAAGTGAACACAGTGCAATGAGTGCAGTTGTTGGTGCAGCTGCAGCAGGAGCTAGAGCCATGACCGCAACTGCGGCAAATGGTTTGGCTTTAATGCATGAAATAGTTTATATAGCAGCATCTTCAAGATTACCAATTGTAATGCCAGTTGCAAACAGGGCGCTTTCAGGACCAATTAATATTCACTGTGATCACAGTGATGCTATGGCAGAAAGGGATTCAGGATGGATTCAACTCTGGGCAGAAAATGCTCAGGAAGCATACGATCTCACGTTAATTGCTCTTAGACTTGGAGAACATGAAGATGTAAGATTGCCTGTTATGATTAATTTTGATGGCTTTATTATTTCACATGGTGTTGAAGTAGTTGACTTTTTAGACGATGAAGTTGTTAAGAAATTTGTTGGAGAACCTAAGGTAAAATATCCTTTATTAGATGTTGATAATCCAGTTACATATGGTCCATTAGATCTTTATGATTATTATTTTGAACACAAAAGACAGCAAATAGAAGCGATGAAACATGTTGAAAGAGTTTATAAAGAAATTGTAGATGAATTCGAAAAAATTTCAGGAAGAAGATATGATATCTTTGATAAATACATGGTTGATGATGCTGAATATATAATGATAGCCCTTGGTTCTACTGCAGGAACAATAAAATACACCGTGGATTTATTGAGAGAACAGGGACATAAAGTTGGTATTGTAAAACCATGGGTTTTCAGACCATTCCTCAAAAAGGAACTTCAAGAAGTTCTAAATGGACGTAAAGCCGTCATTGTTCTTGATAGATCCGCTTCATTTGGTGCTGAGGCTCCTTTATATGAAGCTGTTAAGAGTGCATTATTCAATGTAGAAAATAAACCATTAATTGGAAGCTACGTTTATGGTCTTGGTGGCAGAGATATTAAAGTTGAATATATTAAACAAGCATTTGAAGATGCCTTTGCTGGAAATCTTAATCCAGATGAAGAAAGATATCTTGGACTTAGAGAATAAGGAGGTGTAATGAATGGCTTTAAATATAATGCAGCTTGCAACAAACTTTGCAGATAAAAATCCTGGTATAACTCCTGGTCACAGGCTTTGTCCAGGTTGTGCTGCTCCAAATGTTGCAAAATTTGCTTTAATGACTGCACAATCTTTGGGATATACCCCTATTGTTGGGCTAGCAACTGGATGTTTAGAAGTTTCAACTACAATTTTCCCATTTACAGCTTGGAATGTTCCCTATATTCATAATGCTTTCGAAAATGTTGCTGCAACAGTTAGTGGTGTAGAAACGGCATATAGAGCCCTTGCAAAAAAAGGAAGATTAGTTGATCCTGAGAAGAAATATGCTTTCTTTGCATTTGGTGGAGATGGAGGAACTTATGATATAGGTCTTCAGTCATTATCTGGGGCTGTAGAAAGAGGACATAAATTTATTTACATAGTATATGACAATGAAGGATACATGAACACTGGAAATCAGAGATCAGGTGCAACTCCTCCTGGTTCACAAACAACTACTCAACCAGTTGGTAAAAAATTACCTGGTAAGGTTCAACTTAAGAAAAATATTGTTGAAATTATGGCAGGACATGAAAATGTATATGTTGCTACAGTTTCAACATCTGAACCAATGGATTTCTTCAAAAAAATCGAAAAAGCTCTTCAATTTGATGGTCCATCATTTATAGCTGCGTTTTCTCCATGTGTAAGATTCTGGAGAATTAGTGAAGACAAAGCTGTAGACATCTCAAAATTAGCCATAGAAACAGGCTATTGGCCATTATATGAAGTTGAAAGAGGTGTGTATAGGATTACTAAGAAAGTTAAAGAATTAAAACCAGTAAAGGAATTTATAAAAGCACAAGGCAGATTCAGAAATCTTTTAAAGAGACCAGATGCAGAAGAAATAATTAATGAAGTTCAAGAATACATAACAAGAAGATGGGAAAGGCTCCAAATTCTTGAAGAAGCTACAAAAGATAAACCTATAAGATGATTATTTCTATGTTATTCAAAATAAAGCAAGGCAAAATGCCTTGCTTTATTTTTTGATATAATATTATTAAATCAGACATATTAAATGGTGAGGTGATAAAATGGATGGTCTTTTCACAATAATTTTTCAGATTTTTTGGATGGTTTTGATAATTACAACTTTTGTCCCACTATTTAAAAGTATGTCTTTGAATGCTTCTAGAGAAGGTATAATACGGTCAATTGAGAAAAAAAGAGGTAGCAGAGTAATTACATTAATTCATAGGGAAGAATCTATTAATTTTTTCGGACTTCCAATCAGAAGGTATATTGATATTGAAGATTCTGAAGAATTGATTAGAGCGATAAAAATGACACCTGATGATATGCCAATTGATTTAATTATTCACACACCTGGAGGTTTGGTATTAGCTGCAGAACAAATAGCAAATGCCCTAAGAAAACACAAAGGAAAAGTAACTGTTTTTGTTCCTCATTATGCAATGTCCGGTGGAACTTTAATAGCACTTGCAGCTGATGAGATTGTAATGGATGAAAATGCAGTCTTAGGACCTATTGATCCTCAACTTGGACAATATCCAGCAGCTTCAATATTATCAGTTGTTGAGAAAAAGGATGTAAATAAGATAGATGATCAAACTTTGATTTTGGCAGATGTTGCTGAAAAAGCTATGAAACAAATGAAAGAATATGCTTCTGATCTTTTAAAGGAAAAATATGGAGATAAAGCTGAAGAACTAGCAGATAAACTTGTAAGTGGTTATTGGACTCATGATTATCCTATAACTGTTGAAAAAGCAAGAGAACTTGGATTGAAAGTATCTATAGAAATGCCAAATGAAGTTTATTTATTAATGAATTTATATAAACAATCTGGAAAAAGAAGGCCCTCAGTTAATTATGTCCCGGTTGACTACAGAATCTTTAAAGATAACTCGAGATAATTTTTATTAAAAACAAACTATCCCTTTGGAATTCGAGAACCCCAAAGGGATAGTTTTTTTTAATTTAAAAAATTCATTCATTCATCTTCTTTAAAAAGATAGAAATCATCTAAAAAGCCCCAATCACCTTCTTTTCCTTCAACAATAATGCTTATTTTAATTTTACCGGTACTAACATTTATACCATCAATTATTGGATTGTGCCAATTTAACCAACCTGATTCTTCTATTTCTACATATCTATCTTCTCCTCCATATTCACTTACTTTCATAATAACTTTTACACCAGCATTCCCATGTGTCCAGAAACCAACTTTGTATTTTCCATTTGAAATTTCTAATTCTTGATAGAGTTCAAAACTAAAAGGACTATCTAACCAGAAATTAACAGCATATTCACCATTATGTGCATTGTCTGGAGGATTAGCTTTTTCAATTTTGACGGCGTTAATATCTTTCAGAACTATCCATGGTGCAAATTCTCCAGTTTCAAAACTGGGATTTTTAAGAAAGTTTCTTGTATTTTTAATGGTAACAGTAGCAGATATTTTTTCCTTTGTACTTTTTATAATTCCTTCAATTTTATGAACACCTGGTATTTCTGATATTTCGGGATTTAAATTCCAGGTTACAGGTAGTGATCTGATAGAATCATCTGAAAACAAGGCTTTAATTGTTTTTGGTAAATCAATTTCTTCACCTAAGTTATATGTGAGTTCAACAGGATAAATTTTCAGCATTTTTACTTCTGTAGCTGGCGAAGTTTTAATTAAATTCATAATATCAAGTGATGGAAGAGCATTTCCATTGAAATCAAATAAAGTTTGGTTATCCCAAGGGTTTCCTTCACCAGTTTTCCACCCTGCTCCTTTAATTGGAATCCATTCACCTTCCCAATAAAAAATTCCAAGTCCTCTATTATCTGGTACGTTATTAACCAGTTCAATTAAATCCCTTAGAAAAGTTGTTTGTCCTTGAATTGTTGCTAAGTATCCACCTGATAATTCCATTCCTTTGCTAAATAAATTGGGATGATTGTCTCCGTTATTTGCCGTCCAGGCATATCCTGTTTCAGCAATTATAATGTCTTTTTTGTATTTTTTTGAGACTAAAAAAATAGTCTTTTTTAGATCTTCAAATGTTCCATGCCAGTAAGGATAATACGAAACTCCAATTATATCAAAATCAATGTTTCTGTTAATTAATTCCCCAAAAAACTCTTTAAAAAGTTTAGTATTTCCTCCTTCTGCAAGGTGAATAACAATTTTTATAGATGGATCAATTTCTCTTATAGCTTTGATTGCAGCATTTAAAAGCTTTGTGAATCCCTCAAAGCCACCTGCGTTTTTTCCGAAGATCATTCCATCTGGCCATAAGAAACCATTATTTACTTCATTTCCAATTTGAACCATTTCTGGAAGTGCATTATTGTTTTTCATATAAGTTAAAACAAACTTTGTGTAATCATATACTGCATTTTCAAGTTCCTTACCATGAAGATTTATCCATGCTTTTGGCTTATTTTGTTTTCCAGGGTCTGCCCACCAGTCACTGTAATGAAAGTCTAGGAAAATTTTTAATCCTAAATTTTTCGCTTTTTTTGCTATTTCAGTTATATTTTCATAATTACAATTACCACCACCAAGAGGGTTTCCGTTTTCATCTTTAGGATCATTCCAAACTCTCAATCTAATCCAGTTTACACCATGCTCTTTTAAAATGTTTAAACATTGTTTCTCTACGTTTTCATCAAAATATTTGCCACCATTTTTTTCAATTTCATAAAGCATTGAAACATCCATTCCAAAGATAAAATCTTCTTTGAGATTTTCTATTGGATTAACAATTAAGCTGAATGAAACTGTTGAAATCATAAGGAAAATAAGTATTTCTTTCATAAATATACCTCCTTATTCTTTTATTGCACCTCTAGTGAGACCACTAACAAGATATTTTTGAAGTGATAAGAACAGTATAATCATTGGGGCCATACCCAGCAACGCTGCAGCTGTAAAAAGACCCCATTCAGTTTCATAAGGTCCAGTGGCAAAAGATTGTAAACCTAGTGCATAAGTATAATGCTTGACATCTTGTAGTATTATTCTTGCAACTACATATTCATTAAAAGTCCCCATAAAAATAAGTAAAAATACTACAGTTAAAATTGGTCTAGAAAGTGGAAGAATTATCTTATAGAAACTTTGGAATCTTGTTGCTCCATCTACGATAGCAGCTTCTTCCAGAGATATTGGAATAGTATCATAGAAACCTTTAATTAAAAACATATTAAAAGCAATGTTAGTTAAATATGCAAAAATTAAACCACCTAAAGTATCTATACCTAAAAATGAAACATATCTTCCAATAAAATTTAATAAATCATAAATTGCAATCATAAATACAACACCTGGAAACATTTGAATTAACAACAGAGCTATGATTCCATAACGTCTTCCGAAAAATTTCATTCTACTAAATGGATAAGCAGCTATTGCGCAAACAGCTGTAGTTATAGTAGCAACAATTAAAGAAATAATTACTGAATTTAAAACCCACAACCAGAAATAGTGTTTTATTTTTTGTTTCCAGATTTGATCAATTCTAAATAATTGCTTATCAATATTTTTAAAATCACTTTTTAACACGTTAAAAGGAATTAAGTCGAGTAGTATGCTGGCTTTACGAGAGGCGATGGACATGTTAGCTCTTACTTTATTTACAAAATCCATTTTTACAGTATCGTACATTTTATTTAGAATTTCAGAAGATACAAAAATCCCATTTGAAGAAAGGTTTAAAAGATCTTTATAAGAGTTCTTGAAATCATTTAGAGATTTCTCCATGTCTGTTAAAATATTTTTAAGATTTTCGGGAATTTTTTCCATCTTACTTTCGAAATCCCTGTATATTTCTATCCAATTTAAATCTTGTATTATTTTGTTAACGTTTTTTTGCAATTCATCTTTTTCATTGTAAGAGTTTGAAAATTCACGAAGGGTCTTTAAAGTCGAATGATACTTTATTAAATCTATTTTTGAAAAAGATTTTGCTTTTTCTAAAGAAGTAATCAAGTTATGTAATTTTTCTTTGAAAATTTTTAAATTATATACTTTTTGAGGTTCAATAAATAATTGTTGAACTTCGAACAATTTTTTTTCAATTTCTAGCTTTTTATTTGTTAATTCATTTTCTTTATTTTTTAATTTTTCTAACTGATCGTTTAAATTTTCGAATGCATAAATAATATCTTTTATATCAAAAATATTAGTTTTTATTTCATTATATATTTTTAGGATTCTGGGATGAAGTTCGCTATAATAAATATTTATAAGATTAGAGTAGACAAGTTTATTTTTTAAACTATCATTTTCAAGCATTAATTTTTCAATTTCATCCTTCTGTATTTTTAGAATATTTTTTAAATTATCATAACCTGGGAGTTTTTCTAGATTGGTAATTAAATCATTTAAAAGTTTGTCAACTTCCTCCAAATTTTTAATAGGTTCAGAATCGTCAATAATATATGGGTTTTCTGTAGAAGAGTTTTTGATGTTTTCTTTTAAGTTGTTTAAGTTTTTTAATGATTCAGTTAATTTTTCAAGTTCAGGGGTAATGTCTTTTTCCAAGATTATATTTATTTCGAAGATTTTATTCTGAAAGACTTGATATTTTTTTTGCAATTCGTTAATTTCGAATTTACATTTGTTAAGTTCATTTTCAGTATTTAGGTAGATCTTATCATAACCATTTAAGGTTTTTTCATAACTTTCTTTTAGTTTTTCTAAAGCTTTTTCATAGTTGCTTCTAGAACTAGTGTCTAAATCTGTAAAGCTATCTAAAAAGTCTTTCAACGCTTTATGTGTTGTGGAATTAAACCTTTCTTTTGAAAGAATTACATACAAAGCAGCCTCATTTTCTATTGTGGGTTGCAAGTTTGAAATATTAATAATGTTGATTAAGTTTTCAATGTTATTAATCACCTGATTTTTAATATCATGACTATGCTCTAATAAATAGTTTTTGATGTTTTCGTATGATTGTTCAACTTCATCTAGTCTGTTCTCAGTTTCAAGAAGATAATTTTCTACTCTATCTATATAATTATCGATTTTATTATTTAATTTATCTTTATCCCAGGAATCATATGGTTTTACCAACTGAATCATTGATTGAAGTGATTGGATTAAATAAGGAAGGTTTTTCTCAGGAAAAACTAAGTCTCTGTAGTTCTGCAGAGAAACTCTCGATGAAAAAAGCTTTGTAGAAAATGCAGCTTCGTCTCTTCTTATTGAAGTTGTGATAACCCATACAACGGGAAATAAAATAACTATAATTAAGAAAATAAGAATGATATGTGTAATTAATTTTCTTTTTTTCTGTACCATTAACGATTCACCTCTTCAAAAGTCCCTGTCAACTTAAAGTTTAATATACTGATTCCTCCGACTAAGAAGAAAATTAGAATAGATATAGCACTAGCAAATCCAAAATTCTGACCTTGTCCTCCTTCGAAGGCTAATTTATATACATATGAAATTAAAATATCTGTATATCCTGTTGGGGTAGTTGAATTAGGTATTGGAGGTCCTCCTCCAGTGATTAAGTATATTATTGTAAAGTTATTAAAGCTAAAAGCAAAGCTGCTTACCAGTAATGGAGCAATTATACTCATTAAAAGCGGAAATGTTATATTTAAAAATCTTTTAATTTTCCCAGCTCCATCTATAGCAGCAACCTCATAAAGCTCAGGCGGGATGCTTTGCAATGCTCCTAATGAAATAGTCATCATATATGGGAATGTGAGCCACATATTAACCAATAAGACACCTACACGTGCCCAGAAAGGATCGTTCAACCACTTTATGGAATTAATACCTAATAAAGGAAGTAAAAATTTATTGATAATTCCATAACTTTCGTTTAGAAGACCGTTTCTCCAAACAAGAGCAGAAATAAAAACAGGTATTGCCCATGGAATTATTAAAAGTGTCCTGTAAATATTTCTACCTTTTAAATTTGTATCATTTAATACTAATGCAAAAGGGAGTCCGACAGCCAACGAAAGTATTACGCTCAAAAGAGCCCATATGAATGTCCAAATGAAGATTCTAAAGAATGGTCCTGAAATTTTTGGATCTTTTATAATTCTTACAAAATTTTTCCATCCAACGAAATCTATGAATCCCATTAAAAATGTTTCTTGGCCATTTTCGTCAATATCATAAAAAGCTCCATCTTTTTCTAAAACTTCTTTATTTGTATAATTGTTTATTAATGATAACTGCATTTGTAATTTTCCGTTTTCATATATTTCTTTATAAGAAAGCCTGTAAAGTCTTTGAATTTTCATAAATCTCCATTTTCCATCACTTGCTATTTTTAAGGCATATTTACTGCCATCTGGAGTAATATATTCCGCATGAGAAAGGTAATTTTGAGCGATTCTTGTTTTGAAATAAGGTGCGTTAATAGCTAATAAGTCATTATCTGGTGAATAAAAACTTTTGTAAGATTTGTTATTTATGATAATTAGATTAATTTTTTCCAAGTCATTTTCCCAAGGAATAATTTGATAATTTTTTCCATTTAGTGATATTGATTCATTATCAATTTTAAATAAATCGAATTGGCTTAGTAATACTTCTTGACCTCTGGTTTTTTTAGGAATAGGTTTTTCACCTAAGAAAAGTTCGTTATTTATTTTAAATAGAATAACAAAATCATCTGTGGGTGATAGCCCATTATAAACAACAAAGACTTTGTAGGAAACAGGGTTTTCATCAATTACATAAGAAAAATTTGGATCATACAACAATCGTTCAATTGCATCTTGTTTGGTCATAAAATGGCCAGTCCCATAATTTGTAAATGCGATTTTAAAAGTAAAATAAATAGGATAAAGAACTAGGATAAAGAGTAAAATTAAGGCTGGAATAATGTAACGATAAGGGTAAGCCTTAGGATTAAAAATGAAAAAATCAATAAGAATAATTAGAGTAAAAAGAACTATAGAAAGCTCATAGTAGTTATTTTGAAGTAGAAAGAAAGAAATCCAAAATAAAAAAATATTAAAAATAGAAAGTAAAAGCCAGAGAAAGAATTTTGTTATGTTTTTCAACATTTCCCCTCCTCTTGTGATGAAAAGAAGGGGGGCATTTGCCCCCTGTAAAATTATTTAATTTGAGATAGTATTCTTTCAACTGCATTCTTTAAAGCATCTTCAATAAATGATTTGTCATTTACTATGAGATTTAAAGCATCATTCATTGCTCCCCATACAGCAGACATTTGAGGAACATTTGGCATTGGAATACCATTTGCTGCACTCATTGTAAAACCGACAATATCTGGGTTATTTGTTACTATTTCAAGAACATCTTTTCTAGCTGGTAGCCTGGGATCAGCTTGATAGATCTTAAACATTGTGTCTTTTCTTGCGATAAAATTGGTTAAAAATTCAATTGCTAATAATTTGTTTGGGGATTTAGAATTTACCATAAATCCTTGTACCCCGACAAATGGTTTGGCTGGAATACCAGGTTCGAGATCGGGTATTGGTGAAACCCCATAATCTATTCCGGCATCTTTATATGCTTTTACTGACCAAGGACCGTTAATAATCATTGCAGCTTGACCTTCTTTGAACATGGAATCCATGATTTGATAATTGTCGCTCGGATCAAGTATTCCTTCATCTACCATTTTTTTCAAAAGTTCTACCCCTTTAATTGCACCTTCGTTTGCTAATCCAATATCATTAACATCAAGACCATTTTCTGTTTGTTTGAAAACATAGCCTCCATATCCAAAAATAAACGGAACAACATAGTAGAACTCTGCAGAAGGTAAAATTAAACCTCTTATTTCTCCTATATACTCGTCATTAATTTCCTTTGCTTTTTCTAATAATTCATCCATTGTTTTTGGTGGCTCTGGTACAAAATCTTTGTTGTATATGAGGGCAATGGCCTCCATTGCGTAAGGAACACCATATAGTTTTCCACTATATGAAAAAGCATTCAAAGAAGTATCATAAAAGTTTTTAAGATCCGCGAAATTAGGAATTGGTTCAATCAAGCCATTTACTGCAAGTTCGCCAACCCAATCATGTGCACCCACTATTATATCTGCACCTTGCCCTTCCGGAGCAGCTGTAAGAAATTTAGATTTAATATCAGAAAAATTAATATACTGAACTTCAACCTCAACACCGTATTTAGATTTGAACTCCTCACCAAGTTTTTGGAGTATATCTACCTGTTTTTCTGAACACCAAATAGTTAGTTTTGGTTGAGCAAATAAAACTATTGCAATAATTAATAAGAAAACCAATACAAATTTTTTCATTATCCCACCTCCTTACGTTAATGATACCGGAAATGTTAACGTCAAATCAAGTTATAAATATATGTGATATTAGCTTTAAAATTAAGGTATTTCTAAAATTTCAGGTTTATAACTTGATTTTAGCTGATTATGGCTGTTTTAGTTTAGAAACTAATTTGTATATAAATTTTATATTATAAATCATTTCAATTTTCTTTTATTCATTAACATTAAAATATGTGATAAAATATCATTTGTAAATTATATAAAAAGGAGGTCATTAATGTTTTATTCATTTATAAGCTCATTTTTATTCACTTTGATTATTATTCCTTTCCTGAGAAAAATAGCTTTCAAGTTAAATATAGTTGATAAGCCAGATAATAAGTTAAAAACGCACAAAAAGGCTACTCCCTATTTAGGTGGAGTAGCTTTTGTGTTATCATTTATATTTTTCACTCCTTTTAGTTTATTTAGGAAAATGTATTTAGTTGTGTTAAGTTTAATGGGCTTGTATGATGATTTTAAGTCAATAAATCCATGGTTTAGATTATTTATTGAATTTTTAATAGGTTTTTTGGTTGCAACAAGATTTTTGACAAATCCTATTGAAATTTTAATTGCAACGGTTTTTTATGCTTTTTTGATTAATTCTGTAAATATGATGGATGGAATGGATGGAATTTGCGCAATAACTTCTGCTATTGCAGCATTTGGATTGATATGGACTGTTACTTTTCCCTACGACAAGTACTATTTAGTAGCTTTAATTGGTTCTTTGTTAGCTTACCTTATTTACAATTTTCCACCAGCAAAAATTTTTATGGGCGATATGGGAAGTTATGCAATTGGAGCCATTTTGGGAGTTTCGGTGATTTCCTCTTTTTCAAAGAGTTTATCTCATACTATAGCTGCTTTAATAATTTTAACTCCGTTCTTTTTAGACACTTTTACTAGTATGATAAGAAGAATACTTGCAAAAAAATCTCCTTTTGATGGAGATAGAGATCATATTTACGATAAATTATACCGAAGATTAAAAAGCAAAAGAAAAACATTTTTTGTAATGGCTTTAATAAGTTCATTGTTTTGTTTGATGGGAATTATATATATAATAAATTTCAAAATGTATTCAATTTTGATTACTGTTTTTCTGATTTTATTTTTAACAATAAAATTAAGGCTTTTGAAGTATGATAACAAAGAGGGGAAAAATGAGCAAAAAAGTTAATGTTAAGGTGTTTTTGATATTTCTGATTTTAGTTTTTTGGATTTTTTTAATTTTTTATTTTTCATCAAGAAATCCTCTTGAATCCTCACAGCAATCTAGTTTTGTAACTAGGGTATTAAAAAAAATTGATCAAGTAATTGATTTTTCAAATACACCTTTATTTAAAAAAGTGGAATTGTTTTTGAAAAGAATATGGTTTAAAACAGAAAATGTCCCGGCTGAAATGCTTGTAAGAAAAACAGCTCATTTTGGATTGTATTTTATTTTAGGCTTTATAAGTTTTTTGGGGTTTTATGCTATTTCAAAAATTTACTTAGCTATACTTCTTGGAATTACTTTTCCTAATTTAGTAGCTGTTTTGGATGAATATAGTCAACAATATTATAATAGAGGTTCTTCTTTAAACGATGTAATTATCGACCTTTCTGGAATAATATCAGGAGTGTTTCTAGGATTTTTTTTGATTTCTTTTTCAATGTTATTGTTGAAAATTTTAAAGAAGAATAAAACAAATAAAAACTAGAGACTAGAGAGGAGCGTTAGATTGTCACTAAGAGCAAAAAATTTTCTTATAACGATTTTGGGAATTGTTTTGGGAATAATAACGTATTTTTTATTTAGAGAGATGTATTATTCAAATAATAATTTTCCATATTCTCAAGAAATTTTAGCAGCTCTTATTGGTACTGTGATGACTATATTAATTACAGCCTTACTTTTAAACAGGCAAACTGAGGTTGAAATGCTCAAAGAAGAAAATTTAAAAATTTTAGAATTAAAAGCAAATATCTATGATGAACTTTTTAAATATTTGGAAGATGTATTTTTAAAACAGGAAGTTACAAGAAAAGACATAATAAAATTAAAACTTATTAACCAAAAACTTTCGATGATAGCATCAATTGATGTTTTAAAAATTTTTGAAAGGTTTATTGAAGAATTTAATTTAGTATCTAAAGATAAGAAAATACTAGGTGAAGATATTGATGAACTACTGGAGATTTTATCTAATCTATCAAATGCTATAAGATATGATTTGCTTGAAGGGAAACACGTAGAAAAGTCATCTGAGAAGCTGGAAATTTACAAACAGATTTTGAAGAATACAGAAAAATTAGAAGAAAATGAAGTGTAGTTTTTGTAAGAAATACGTAATCAGTTGTTTTATTGACATACAAATTAAATTATGATATCATATTTCACGCGGCGGCGTAGCTCAGTGGCTAGAGCAACTGATTCATAATCAGTGAGTCATGGGTTCGAGTCCCATCGCCGCCACCATAACCAATAATTACCCCCGATAAGGGGGTTATTTTTTTAATAATTTGGTATAATAAAGCAAAGGGAGGTGGATATTATGAAAAAAATATTAATTCCTTTTATATTGGTTTTAATGGTATTGTCTGGATGTATACCTATACCTTTTATTTTTAATATTCCCTCAACTGATGAATTATTTGAAGTACAGAACATAGGTATTTCTGAATTATTTAATGATTTCTCCTTTGATCAATTAGGAGAAATTAGCGAGCTTGATAAAGTTACACTTGACTATTTGAGGATTGATTTGGAAGTTCAAGCTACTCCGATAACAAATAGAACAATAGGAGATGCTGAGATAACGGTATATGCTAGTACAACAAAAATGTCAACAGAAACTTTAAATGATGCTTTAGTAGTTGCAAGCTCGACTTTTAATGATAGTTTAGTAAGTTTAACGCTTGATTCTTCTATTTCTCCGGCTTTTTCTAAAATAATTGATTATATTAACAATGGTGGGAGAGTTTTTCATATAGCTGTTTTGATAGAAAAAGCCAGTGATATTAGTGAAATTAGTGGCCGTATCAAAGGTGGAGTAATAAAAGGAAAATTTAAAATTATTCCATAAAATATTTCTAAAAATAATTTTTTAAAATGCAGAGCAAATGCTCTGCTTTTTTTATAAAAAAATAAACATTTTAACCAAATATTTTGTTTTTGATATTAAAATATTTGGTATTGTGGTATAATATTTTTAGAAATACGGAGAATTTAGTATTAAGATTATGTTTTTTAATAATAAATGGCTTTTAAGCTAAATTTTAGTTGAAAACAAAAAAATTTAGTC
>Ga0190334_1000510_pt1 | contig 19305 bp, 52 predicted proteins | sample 48720478_MG_FD_161270 | JGI IMG/M metagenome (GOLD analysis project Ga0190334, IMG submission 161270) | Hydrothermal vent sediment bacterial communities from Southern Trench, Guaymas Basin, Mexico - 4872-04-7-8_MG | ecosystem: Environmental > Aquatic > Marine > Hydrothermal vents > Sediment ...
CGCTATGGACGCCATGAAATGGGCCGAAGAAAGGTTAACGGAAGAGGCAGCTAACTATAATGGTTCGATGAAGGGGGCGCGGATAGTGGGGCGAGAGGTGTGGGGGAAGCCAGAACAAGAGGCGTTGGAGGAGGGGCCATGATAAGGTTCGATAAAGAAAATGAAGTTGATTTAGAACACTGTACCGCCGTTCATGTTGGATTCTTCCTCGCCGATCAGTCTCAGGCGACCGATGAAAGGGTGGCACTAGTTCAGCCAGTGACAGTGAAAGAGGCGGAGGAACTGAATGCGGCGTGTAAGGAAGCGCGGGAGGTGCTAGATGAAACCAGCAATATCTGAGATCAAGCCGTGCCCGCACTGCGGTGCACACGAAGACTCTTGGATTGATGTCGGACAATCTTCCTACACCGACAAATGGCAGACTGTTTGCCTCAAATGCGGGGCGCGTGGCCCTTGGGGGGACTCAAGAGATGAGGCTATTGAGCTATGGAATCGGCGGGTAGGTGACCAGAAATGATGTTACGCGAACCATACCAGGCTCAATGGAACCATCCGCTCGATTGGCAGTACCAAGGCGAAGATGGTTGGTGGTATGCAGAATGTAGCCGGCGAGAGGAGGTGTTAGAAAATGCCGATCTGGATTGAAATGCCGGACACAGAGGGGGCGCGGCTCGACCGACTCGAAGAACTCGAAACACGCTTGGCTATGATAGAACGAGAGCGGGGGCAGATCCTTGCTGAAATAGAGGTAATAAGGCATTCACTAGGGGGCGTGTGGAATACTCGCAGATAGAGGGGGAGGAATGATGAAACTCATGCTGTATAGGTTCTGGCTTACGCTTGATGAATGGTGGTTCAGGGCGCGTTACGCCTTGGCAAGGAGCGATGCTGAACGGTCACGCCTTGTGATGGCGAGAGTACAGAAGCACATGGCTGCGTTGGGGTTTCCGTTTCCGTCAGATCTAGGCATAGAAGAAGCGGCACGATACCTTGCGGAGGCAGCCCATGCGATCTTCGAGGAGGAGTGATGTACGAATACAAGGCGCGGGTTCTGAGAATTGTAGACGGAGATACCGTTGATCTGGACATCGACCTGGGCTGCTCAGTCCACGTCCACGAACGGTGCAGACTCTACGGGATCAACGCCCCCGAAACACACGGCGTGAAGAAGGATAGCGAGGAGTATAAGCGGGGAATGGCGGCGACCGAATTTCTACGAAATATGATCGAGGGGAAGGAAGTCCTGATCCGAACACACAAAGACAGGAAAGGAAAGTATGGGCGGTATTTAGTGGAGATATGGGAATATGCCGAGACCGATGAGGGATTGGCGCCTATCCGGCCAAGCGTAAATGCTGAGATGGTCGAGGCGGGACACGCCGTCCCGTATTTCGGGGGAAAACGATGAGCGTTGTGGCATGTCGGATTACTACGGATGGATATGAAATAGCGGCTGATTCGATATCAGTTCGATGGGCGACGCAGGAGAAGGGCGATCGTTCAAAGATGTCGAAGCTGATCTCGATTAATAACTTGGATATTGGCGCGGCGGGCGATGTGGGCGAAGTTGGAATGTTTTATACATTTGCGAGTACGCGCAGACCGGAAAGGCCGACCGAGGCGGCATTTCTGGAATTTTTGGCGGAATTTTCTAAGTGGAAAAAGGACCGAATTGGCGATGGGGATTTAGAGGCTTCCTACTTAATTGGGTATGGCGGTCATGTTTTTCACGTTACTGGTTGGTGTATCACCGAAGTGGCAACGTTTGAAGCAATAGGGGCGGGAATGAATTTTGCTTTGGCAGCCCTGCATCTAGGGCATACAGCAGAGGAGGCAGTCGAGGTAGCGACGGAACTGAGCATCTACTGCGAGAAACCAGTCCAGGTCATTCGGCGAAAGGATAAGCATGACTAGCCAGAACGTTTCCTACTATGGCCTGTTCTTCGGCGGTCCGTGGAATGGGAGAGGTATCCCGATGTCACATGTACGTCCTGTGTTTGATGTCCTTCTTCCGCCGAAAGACATTATAGCGGTTTCTGCGGAGGATCTAGTGCCAGAACCGACTTGGCAAATCATCCGGTATCAGATCAGCGGACAGGTCAAAGCTCGTGATCAAGGCAAAGTCCGAATATATACAATCTACGAACCGGGAAATGACAACAAGCGCAAAAGGCGAAAACTCCGTGCTGTTTTACATCACGGAACCTATGTCATGATGTGCGAGGACGTAGTAGAGTGGATCGAAATAGAGAAACGATATGCCGTCGAGAGGGGAGAGCCGTTCCAATTTGAGGTTCCGTGGGAAGGATAGATATGGCAAGTCGAAAGGCGGTGGCGACGATCATGAGGATGGCTTTACACAAAAACAATGAGAAATGACCTAGTAAGCTCGGATGAGGCAACGACGATAATGGGCTGTTCGCGTGGGGCGTTGTGCAAGATCGCCCAGCGCAACGGATGGGTCGTTGAGCGCGGCAAGGGAAGTGGGGGCCACAAAAAAACGTTCTATCGTCGTGAGGACGTTGTGGCTTATGCAAGGGCACATGGCCGTGGGCCAAATGCCTATCTCGATAGCTGGAGAAAGATGCGAAAATGGGCGGATTCATTACGTTCGAGGCCAAGCCTTGAGGAGATTGCCGCTCACACGCTTGAACCGTATAATGTGGCGGACATGGAGGCGTTAATTGGCGCGCGGCCCTGTCGGGGGCTTAGGCCGGTAATAAAAGGGTGGTGCAAGCGGAACTGCACAGACGTTCCTCAGTGCTGGTATCGAAAGGCGAGGAGGCGACGTGAGTAAATTATCACGAAAGACAATAGAGGCGGTCGTGAAAGCGATCAACTCTACGGGTACGCTAAGCGGGGTGCGGGAAAGGACCGGGCTGGCCGTCACATCAATTGATCGCTACGTAAGGGCGGCGAAGAGCGTGGGGCTTTTACCACAGGAAACGCGGCTGGAGGGAGATAAGTTCTATCCGCAATTCGACCATGTAATAGTCGGCGAATACGATGAAGATGGTGCAGTAACGTACTTATCTCGTCGTGGATATACTGTGTCGCGGCCCGAGAGGGTAACGGATACGCGGGTTCAGCTTGATCTGGCGCCGTTAAAGGGGGAATGGTATGCAATTGGCGTTGTATCCGATACGCATCTTGGAAGTAAGTATCAACAATTGACGCATTTGCACGCCGCCTATGCGCTAATGGCCGAGCGGGAGATAACCACGGTGCTTCATGCTGGGGATCTGACCGACGGGCAACGGGTCTATCGCGGCCAGGAGTTTGAGATATTCTGCCATGGCGCAGATGCCCAAGCCCAATATGCCATTGAGCATTATCCGAAATATGATGGAATCACGACGCACCTAATCGGCGGGAACCACGACGATTCTCATTGGAAATTGGCGGGGGTGGATGTTTGTGCGAAAGTTGCGTCTGAGCGCAAAGACATTATCTATCACGGGATGCACGGAGCGTATATTGAAATTCATGGCATTTCGATATACTTGCATCACGGATCTCGCGGAAATTCGTATGCCCGTAGCTACCGCTCACAACGCATGATCGAACAATTGGCGCCTGCGCAGAAGCCCAACATATTCCTCATGGGCCATTATCACACTCAGGTGATCTTGCCTATGTATCGGAATGTCTACGGCATTCAACTGCCATGTTTTCAGTCCCAAACGCCGTATGAAAAGCGCAATGGCCTTTATCCTGAGGTTGGGTTTGTGATTTTAGAATTCGCCGTTAACAATGGCGGGCTAGCAAGGGTGCGGGTGGAGACAATTCCATTCTTTGTGCCGAATGAAGGAGATTATTAAAAAGGAGGAAGTATGCTCGTTTGGGGCCTAACGATCGGCGGTATTGTTTTGGTGGCCATGCTATTCGCTGTCGTGGCAACGCTCTTAGAGAAACTGGCCCGGGCGCCAGCAACGGATTTTGATGTAAATAAGTTCTTGGCGGAACATCGTATAGTATGCTTTAATGGGTGGTGGCCAACTGTTGATTTGCGTCCGATTATCGCTTGTAAGGATGGATTGGTATTATCAATCCAGGCAAGCTCTATGCACTATTGTACGCCCCGTGATAACTATGGGCCATATTCTACGGTTGAGATCGGATTCCCGAGCCGAAAGGTGGAAGCCCTAATGCCCTATGCCGAAGATCCGGAGCGGCCCACAGAAACGGTATATAGCTGTGTTCCGGTTGTCGTAGTTGAAGAGATTATCCGCGAGGCAGGTGGCATCAACATGTTGTTAAAATATTGGCCGGAGGATGGAGGAGAAAGCAATGACTGACTTTGCCGAAGTGATGAAGTTTACGGGGCTTGATGGGCTAATGCTATTTCTCGGTGGTTTAGGATCAGGGCTAGCGTTATGGTTTTTCGTTAGTATGTTGCGTAAATTTGACGATTCGGGCGTTATTTTTAATCTATTGTTGGGGGCGATTTTTTTGGTGGTGTGTAGTATGTGGGTTACTGGTTGGTGGATTTTTAGCTATAACCCAATAGTGGGGGGCGGATGACCGATGGTGTTTGAGGATCTCGGTTTGTCGCGTGGAATGCTAAACTTAAAGCGAAGGAGGGATAATGGAGCTTCGGGAAATGACCATTGAGGAGAAGGTGGATTATCTATGGAAAGAATTTTATCGGCTGAAGCTCGCGTTAAGGGCATGGGCAGAGGGCGTTGAAAGAGTGTCGGGGAAGTCCGACGGCAAGAGAAAGGAGGAATAATGGGGCTTGATACTACGGCGAAGGTTTTTGAGGACGTTCGGCGCGAAACGTGGGAAAAGATGCATAAGTGTTGCGTCTACGCCCGACCGGCGATTGCCTATCGCCCTGGTCCGGGCGACGTTAATTGCATGAAGCGGCGATATCAGCCATGTGAATATGAGAATTGTCCGGTGATGAAAGATGAAGCTATGTGAAATCTGCGGCGAGGGATTGGCCGAGTACCAATGCCCAATGTGCAGTCGATGGGTTTGTGCCGATTGCTGGGATTTTGACGAGGATCTGTGTGTAGAATGCGTTGCGGATATCGCGGCAGCATTGCCGAATAGTTAATCGTTCGCGAAGCACGAACGGCCAATAATAACGAACTTATCCGGCTAATCCGCAATAAGGATTGGCCGTTTCTCTTGCCCCCTCATTATTTGTAACAAACTTCCCTTTGCATTGCCAACACAAAATGGCTAAAATTGGTGTAACTAAAGGTGGGAAAAGAAAAATGTGGGGCGACGAAGACATCCAAAGGGCGATTGCGAGAACGAAAGGGATTGTGTGCGAGTGGAGACGCACGATCGCGTCGGATGAAAGATTTGACTATGAGGATATAGTTCAGGATGTCTTAGTCAAATATCTTGAGGCACTAAAGAATAATGGCGAGCACCCACACTCGAATACAATCCGCAATTGGATTCGGGACATTATGCGCGATTCTTATGGTTATGTGGGATCGCCCGATCGGGGGGAGTTCCGGATGCGGTTGCGGGTAGTGAATATCAAGGGAACTGACGATAATACTGACGAGGAGCGGCTAGATGCTTTGGCGCTGGACAGATGAATCAGGAAGCGGCAATACAGGATGGCGTTTGTCCATACTGTGGCGAACGATTCACAGAATATGCGGATCTTTATGAGCACTTGTTGGAGCGCGCTGATATAGCCAGCGTGCCCGATAAAATATTGCTTTTATGTATGCGGCTTGCGGCTGAAGAGGAAATAAGTGAGTGAAACAAGTCGTACTGCTTACAAAGAGGCTTTTTGGGAAGCGATAGCTGATTCCCCGGCTTTAAGGGCACAATTAGTGGAGCTAATTGAGTGTGATACGTGGCGAGAGCTGGGGGAAAGGTGGGGCTTCAGCCCGCCGGAGAATGTCCGGAACTACGTAAGGGGGCCATTACGGAGACGGTTAGAGAGGGAAGCGGGCCAGAAGGCGGTGGAATTTCTAATGAGGTGTTGCGGGGCGAGGGCATTATGAGCGATCGTCTTGACCGGGCGAGGGCCTTGATTGACCGCTGTTACACGGACGTTGAAAAGGACATACTGGCCATTGCAACTTTTCGCCGTGCTTTGTTCGATGCCTATGTGTTGCAAGGGGGATTTACGCCCGACCAAGCGTGGACTTTGCTATTGGCCGAGGTCAATTCGCCGAAGATCATAGTGGGGGATAATGGCTGACGCAATTGGCTTAATTGGGCGAGCCCTAGAAACTATTGAGGCCTTAATTATTGTTCTGAATGAGAACGACATGGCCCCCCTTGCTAATCGTGCGGCCATTTTGAGAGAAGTTGCTGAATGGCTGAAAGGAGACATTGCCAAGTGGCCACAGTAAAGAAGCATTATATCGACGCAATTCACATTGGCGGTGAGGATTATCAAATAGAGTGGAACAAGGCCGAGCTGGAGAGGCTGGGGGCGGGGGCACTTGCCGACAATGTTCGACACAAAATTTTGTTAGATCCGATGTATCGCCCATACAAGATGATGATCTTTAAGCATCTTATGCACGAGGCATTCCATCTAGTCGAACAATTGACCTCGACCCGTTTGGAGGAAGAGGTTCTTGACCGATTCGCTCGTGCGGTTGCCGTGATGCTTGTAGAGAGCGGGATTGTTAATCTAGATTCGCTTGAAATCCGGGGCAAGAACGGATAGAATTATACAACCTTTAAGGGGGATAAATAGCCAGTATACCCGTCGGGCCTCTGTCGCAAGACATGCTATCTCTCGGCGGGTCTTTGAGGCAGCGGGGCGGGGTTTTATTTTGTCTGTCATCCGTGTCTTTCTCCGCCCCGCTGGATGGAAGGCAAACAATACCCCCTAGAATCGATCTGAGGGCAAATTAGGGCGCGATATCTGCGAGGAATGCTGGGAGCGGTATTTTCTCGATTCGATTGACTATGACATTATACCTGCTGGCCGCGTCTTCTTTAGTGCCAATTAGCGAATATATCGCCGCATCAATGGCTTTGGCTATTGTGACCGCCGGTTTGCCCGGCAAGTCTATAACCACGACCAGGCAAGTCGCCTCCTTGCGAGCCTAGAAATGGGTAAGGGCACGCCATTCGTCATCACGATGGTTGCCGCTGTAATTGTTGATCCTTTCGTCGAATTCCTTTTGTGCTAAAGGATCATCATATTCAAGAGTTATTTTGTAAGGTGTTGGCATTATATATCCTCCTTTTATAAAGCACACGCCAGCTCAATTCGTTCCTGTGCCTCATCCGTGATATCGATGTAGGCCTTTGTGACTTTTGGATCCTTATGGCCAAGGACATTGGCCGCGACGAGCCAAGCATCGGCAACGCCTAGAGATTTCGCTGCATACTCATAAATCGCCCGGCCGCGGGTTTTTCGAAGCGAATGCGCCCCGTAGCTTCCATCTCGCAGCCCGACCCACCAGCACCATTGGCGAACAAGCCGCCCGACGTGATCCGGCGTAATGGGCTTTTCGTAATTTCGCCCGTGGCCGCGCTTGGTTGTGTAGAATAGGTGGGCGTGCGGCGGGGCGTTCGGGTTGTCCCCGCGCCACAGTGACACTGCCTCCACGACGGGTTGGTTAATGGCGATTTTCACGTTTCGTCCGGTTTTATGCTGTTTGATTATAAGATAGTGCTTGAACCGGCCATTCCAAAAGTCGGAAAGCCGCAGCCGGACGAGATCAGATGCCCGGAGGCCGGTGTTAATGCCGATGACAAATAGGGCATAGTTGCGTGGATTCGCTCGTGTCCAGTCTTTGATTCGCTTAACATATTCCGCCGGGATTGGTTTAACTTTCATCAATGACTCCTTTGTATCGCCTGTAGCCAAAGGATCGCGGCGACGCCCCAGCCGAAAGCGGCATGAATGTTGCTTTCTATTGCGAAGCTGATAGCCAGATAAAGGGCTAGGCCGAATCCGAGTAGATTGATTAAACTATTCATCTTGTATCTCCTTTGAGGTAGTGATGGGCCAATGCCGTTTGGGGCCAATTATCGTAACGGTGAACCCCCGACGGCGGTCTTCTTCGATGGCATTTTGGCAATACCAAAACTCGCCCCAATCGTGCCCATGTCCGACAACATGAACCCGCTGAATCGGGCCGACGTGATGCTTGCAGGCCCCCTCGCAACTATCGGCATGATTAGTTACCCATTTCATTATCCCTCCTTCGCCGCAGCATGGGAGGACAGCACCGTTCCCAGTAGTAATTACACCTCATTATTTTCCTCCCATTTCTCCCACATTGCGCAGCTAAAGTCCGGAACTGTTGCTAGCCATGCGCTGTAGCCTTCGTAGTCGAGCGCTACCATCATTGTATCCTTGTCTTTGACGCGGCCATCTTCGGAGCCGGCCCTCCTGCAATATCCGACCTTTTGCGGGTTTGCCCCCCATACCCAACTGACTTTTCGGGCTTTTTCCCAATACTTGCACGTCTCGCATCGTTTCTTACTCATTAGATACCTCCTTATGTATTGGAACCGCCGCAAATTCGCCCAGGTGGTCAAATGCAAACTTCAGGAATTCACCTTCGCCCGCTTGGGCTTTAGTAATTGCCTCTTCCTCCGTTCCTGCCTCAACACGAATAGCCTGCGTCCAGATTTCCTCGCGGGTGACGAGATAGGGTTGTTTTTCGCTCATCTATCCTCCTTCTCGGCCAGCTGGTCAAACTCTATAAGAAGTTTGATCGCTAGCTCTTTAAGTTCTTCTATGTTCCCCATAAGGCGGGGTCCGGGTGCCCGCTCTTTTGCCATGCTGCACGTGCTAAGCCAATAGCGGGTTATATCGTCAATACATCTACCGATCCTTGCGCTATCTCCTGGATCCAAGTGCATCGCATGCCTCCTTGTGTGCCGGGGCCGCTAAACGGCTTATCCGGCCCGATTTCCCCTAATCTCGATTATAGCCAATCGCGGCGGCTTATACACCATCCGATAGACGCGGACAGTTTTTGTCCGCTCATTAGCGTTAATGGCAATTCGCCGGGGTTTGATCTTAGTTTTTCGCCGTTTTCTGTTCATTGTTCCTCCTTTTTAATGAGCGGAAATATTGACGAATTTCATTCCCAGAGATTTCAGTTCCATCGGGCATTAAAACATCTACTTGGACATATCCAAATTCAAACCAGCGATCGGGGCCAATGCCAATGCCGAACATTGGAATATCGATGGCGGAGACTTTCGCCCCGTTTTCCTTCTCCCATTTTCTTACACGTTGTTCTACGGCGCCGCGGATTTCGGCCTCTAATGGCCCGCGCGCAGCGAGAATCCGCCTGATTTCTTCGTTAATCATTGTCCCTCCCGCTTGTATATGGTTTGGCCTTCCTCTACAACCTTATATCCTGCATTTAGAAGCGCCTGTTTAATGTCCTGCCCGCCCCGAAAACTTCCCTCCAACTCGCCCCAACTCACAACTTCCCCCTTGGAATTCGCCGGAAAGATGTATGTTTCGGGGCCGGAATATGTGAACACGGCCGACACAATTACGTGGGAGGCCTCGCGAGTTTGTGTCTTGCCCTCTTCGCCCCAATCTTCCCATTCCATCGGGGGATCGAGTTTATATAACTCTGCTATGCCCCGCCATCCTTCTACAAACCTAACGAACGTCGCTGTTTTTTCGCTCATTATCCCCTCCTTCTAGTGCCTCAATGTCCGCCTTAAGATTCTTTGCGATTCGTTGCCAAGATTTTCCCCGTGTCGTTTCTATTGTGGCTACGGCTTTCTTTAGTGCAAAAACGGCACGGGCAAAGCGGGCGTGTTCTGCGGCCCACATATCGCCCAAAAACGTTTCTATCGATAGTAGACTCTCCACTTCATCGGCGATGCTTGCTGGCCCGCCGTCGTTATCAAATCCTGGGGCCAGAAGCATAGCGAGGGCTTTGGCAACGTCTTCTCGCAGTGCTTCACAATCGTAAATCGGCATTACGCCTCCTTCGGCGCCATCCCCCGCGGGTCATAGGCGATTGGGCCGCCGTATGATCCGCCGATGCGATAGACTACAGTTTTTCCGGCGTAGAAATTCCGCCGGGCCTTTTCCGCCGTCAATTTTCGCCCGTTGCGATTATACCAGAAAACCGGCCAATCGCCACCGCCCATTCTTACGGTTTCGCCCCAGATTTCGCCGGGGAACGTTTTGAAGTAACGGACAATGGGTTCGCGTTTTCGCCTCATATTTCCCATCCTTCCGCTTTTGCGATAGCGGCGTGTAGAATTTTCTCGGTCTTATAGAATGGGCGCGAGCCGTCAGATTTCCACTCGCCTGCGCGGTCAGCGACCGCATTATAAAATTCTGTAAGGACTGCCGATGCCGCCTTACATGCCTCCAAAAGGTCCGGGGCTGCTGCGATGAGCCGGGCATTGGCGGCGTTCTGTTGGGGCTGGAATGTCGCCTCAACGATCGCGACGTATCCAGCCTTCTCCCCGCCGATGATCCTATAGTTTCGCCCGTCGGACGTGATAGCATCCCAAGGGCCCGGTGTGTGCCTTGCGTTCATCTCTCCTCCTTTGGCTTATCGCCAATAACGGCCACGATTTCGCCCCGCAATCCGCTTGCCCAACGGGCCCCAATAGGAACATAGGCCGGTCGCCCCGCCAGGGGGCGCGGAGTTGCACGACGGCTTGTTTTTCGCCCGTTTCCTCGTAATCCTGCCATGCTATTGTAAGGGCTTCTTTGTGGGTCATTTCGCCGCCTCCTTTATAAGCTCGTCGAATGCCCGCCGGGCGTCTGAAGAGTCAGGGTTTAACCCCGCGCGGTGGCAGACGATCCGATAAAAGTCGGGCCGTCCTTGCTCTGAGACAGTATGCCATAATTCGCCCGGGGCAACGGCTTGCATGGTGGCCTTTAGCCCTTCGATGAGGGGATCATTGTTCGTTCCCATCTGCATCATTCCTCCTCTTGGTCGAGTTCTTCAATAATCGCCGCAAGAGAGGCTTCGTCCCAGCCGAGCGTGTCCCGGAGAGTTTTCGCCGTATTCTGGCATGCCTCCCACGCGCGGAGTAGTTCGGAGGGCCTCTCAAATCCGAGCTGGGTGGCGAAGTCGTCGATGTCGCGCGCCTGCAGGTACAAGAGCGCATCATCTACTACGGCGCGGAGCGCGTCGGCCGCTCGCGCCTCCCTCGCGGTGTGTTTTTCACGCATCATGGGGGACCCCCAATAAGGGAGCTCGGCCTGATTGTCGCCCTGCGATAGGATGACCGTGAACTTGGGCCGCGGTTTATCATCCCAAGGGGCTTGGCCTAGCCCCCTGTGGACTAGCCGCACGGTTGCGCCTTGAGCAGTAATCCTGTCCACTTCGCCATAGCCGATTTCTTCGCCCGGCGGGGTGGGCTTCACAAGCCACCGCTCAACCTTGACAATCTCCGCGATTGGTAACGAGCTCGCAAGGTCCGTTTTGGCCCGTGTCGCGGTGCACATCCCGTTTCGCTCAACAATAAACCACTCCCCCGCCTTCGGGGGGCGCACCTCGCCGATATATTTCGCTCTGTACGCCTGCTGGCGATGATCGGGAACGCCGGGGATATGTTCCCGAATCACCACCAAGTCGCCCCTTTTTAGCGCACCCATCCTTCCTCCCTTGCCCCCTTTCGCCGGCGTCTCAGGGGTTCGCCGGTTCGGTCTAGCGGCCGTCCGGGGATTGAACCCGGCACCAGGCCTTGACCTGCGGCCGCTGCGTAAGGGGGTTAAGTTTCCATCACTTCAATCCATCCCGCGGTGTTTCCGTTGACGTCCAGTAGGTCACGCGCCCAAAGGCGATCTAGTCCCTTGCGTTGTAACATGATTCCCGCATCATGCAGCATTCGCGTAGCCTCGCCCATCGGGTCAACGTCGAACGCTGCCCCCTCTGCTCGGATCGTTATCCGTATTACGCGCTCTTTCATTTCCTTTCCCTCCTTTGCTTTCATTATAACCCCCCGCGCGCGGACCGTATTACAGCCGCGATTGCTTGCTCTACCTGTGCGGGGACACGTTCCCCTTCAACCTCCCAGTGGCAAACAACCGGGATGGCGGGGTGCCCGTTTACTCGTACTCTAATTATATTCAAGAGCGGATAATAATAAGCCGTCACGCGAATCCCAGTTGCCTTGGCGCTGTTGCTTGACTTTCGACAAGCCTTGATCGCCGCAAGTTTCCGCGCGATTGCTTGATAGACTTTCATTCTATACCCCTACGCATCCGGCCGCGTGCCGCGGAGGAATGCTTGCCGATCTCGGTAGTCGTTCATCTCGCCGCACCAATCGCTAGCCGTCAACGGCCCGCGATAAGCCGTCCGCTCCTCGATCCGGCGCACCTGTTCCTTCCCCATCAGCTCTATTGCCCGCTGTCGGGCTTCTTCTGGGCTTTCCTTTTTCCTGTTCTGCATTGTCTGTTACCCCCTTTAGATAAAAATACCCCGGCCGCTTTACGGCCGGGGCTTGATCCGCAAGCTCCGATTATTCCTAGCTACCGCATCCCGTGGTAGCTAGGAGGAAACTTTGATCTAGGCTTTCACCTCCTTTTCAACTTCCCGTAACCGCTTGAAGCGGTTACGCCGGATCAGTTTCTGGATCAGACTGGGCGTCTGATCCTTTGGGCGGTACACTGTGAGGGCGTACTCGTCTTCCAGCTCCCGCCCTTGCGTGTTGTCCCAATTACGGGACGATACAACGATAAAAGAGATTTCCGAAGGATCAATCTTTAGGCGGTCGATTGCATCGACGACCGCCTCTCCCGTCCATTCCTCCCTGCGGGAGTAAGCGTAGTTACTCCCGCTCAGGCCGGCCCGTTCAACCGCATCATAAAGAATGCGGCCGGGCAATACAAAACTTACCCGGTCGATGCAGTCTTCATCGACCAGGCTTCCCGTCCACCGAGTTTCCCCGGGGACGAACTCCAAGAGATTCCGGTCAATCTTCTTGACCGAAAACTCCTTGTAACCTACATCTTCGAAGGGGATGCGCGCCCCTTCGAAGTCGCGAGTTATAATCTCTTCCAGGAATGGGAACTCCTGGAAGAGCCCCTGCACTTGCTCCTTTTTCTGAATTTCCATGTTTCCTCCCTTTCCCTTTCAGGCACCTTTCAGGGACCGGTGCCTTTCGATACTTACAGTGTACACCCCCGTTTGTGTGCATTTCGTGAACGATTTGTGAAGATTTTGTGAAGGTGAACAATCCGATACCATGCAACCGATAGTCGAAAGCGACAATCGCCAACGGATAGTTGACACGCTCAAGCCCGAATGGGCTGCATTTGTTTATAATATGGCACAAGGTATGAATGAAACGGACGCATACCTTGCGGCATATCCCACTTGCAGTACGCGGGAATCTGCCTCCGCGTCCGCGCGGCGATTACTTAGGAATGCTCGAATCTGTGAAGCAATCAGCGAGATCCAAGAGGATATCTTTGAGGCGAACATATGGTATCTGAAAGCTTTACAGCGTAAGGCCTTAAACGTCCTCGAAAAGGCAATTGACAAGGGCGATATTCAAGCTGCTCAAGACTTGTTGGACCGGACGGGGATTGTCCCTCGACGGGGGATTGAGATTGCCACCGGACGGAGTAACGAACTCGATCAGTTCCTACAGGACGGCGCTTGAGTACCCTAACGTCGGTTTTTGTCCTTTTCCGACCCTAGAATCGATCCCCCTTACTAAATTATAAAGCAAGAGGGGGTATTAAAATATACGAGGGGGCACCGCCAGCCACCATCTCCGGGCTATTTGCCATTAACCTCCGGGCATTGTCCCTTATTTGCCAACAATCGCTGGCCATTTGCCAACAACGACCTGATGCCGGCCCACGTCTTGACATTTGGCCTTAATTGCTTTATACTCTTGCCGTGAACGACCAAGAGGCCATAAGGGAGGCCGAAGCCGAATAGGAGAAGGTCCACGAAAGATATTTACAGCTCATGTGGGATTACATTAATTCGTTTGAAGAAGTTCATCGTCGGCACAAGATTATGATGGATTTCTACAAGAAGGAAGTGGAGCCCCGGCGCAAGGTATTATTGGAGAAAGGCTATTGGGTATGATGGCCAAGCAAAAGGCGTTGGGGAGAACGCGAGACGAACTAACCGAACCCTCTCTACTAATTTCCATAGTGATGGGTGGGTTCTTTAAAGATAATTTCCATAAAATTTCCAGGTTCCCCCACATACGGGAGAAGGGCATTTTGTGCAGACAGGGATTGACATTATATTTTTAGATAGATTTTGGCCTATGGGATATTGTCTGGCGACTTGTTTGGGAATCGTCCAATTGCAACTTTGCCAATCGGCTAATTGGAAGTTTGCAAATTCAGGAGTCATATTCTATCATTGCCACGATCGGCCAAAGGCGGCTTAAGATTCTCGTATCGCGATGCGACATTTAAGGCAGCCTTTAACATGGGCGGGATGGCGGTCTATATTAAAGGAAGGCATCCCAGCAATTCCGACATGGGCCATAAGGGCCATTGACCACGGCGGGTTGGCTAGAGGGGCCTTAGGATTGATTGTGGGGCTAATTAGGGGATAGGGCGACCGGGCAATTCTGCCCTTTCGGGATCATTGAGTAAAATAACTCAGTGCACTGAGTATTTGGCGGCTAAAATAGCTCAGTTCGTTGAGTATTTGGGCGGCTAATCTCCTTCAAAAATGGCGGCTGGATATTGTCGTGCCCATCCAAGTAAAATCCGCAGATCATGGGCTGCCATTCCCTCTCGTTCGGTCTGGCAGCATAAGCCCATTTAATGCTGGTGGGCCAGTAAGCTGGAATGTTATACTTACTGGTTGCCCCAGCCCCATCCCAAACGGCCAATTGGCGCCCGTTATGACAAACATCCCGCCGCCCAAAGGGCCATCTATTATCCAGATTGGGTCGCACTCCTTGCTCAGCAACTCCATGGCAAAATTATCGGCCTTTGCCCGCCACATTAAAAACTTAAAAGCTGGATATAGGTCGCCCGGTTTTGTCGTTTTTAATTTCTCAATGTAGCGTGCCTGCGCTTCCCAAGCGTTAGTTTGCCATTCCCGCCAATCGAGCGCCGCGAAGTTTATTTCCATCTAATCTCCCTTAAAGATCGCATCGGTTGATCGATTAGTTCGATGCTATAGCTCATTTATTGGCCCTCTTGCGATTGTGTCTTTTAGTGCCTTGGTGCAATCACGGCATAAATCTTTGCCCGAAAATCGCGTCCAACAACTATATGGTTCGATCTTAGCAGACAGTACGCTCTCGATATCTTTAAGCCGCCGTATGCCCTCTACCGAAGTTTCAAATGTTCTTCCGCACCGATCACACGTTACTTTGAGTGTTACTGACATTGTTGCCTCCTTTGGCGCGTAATTCTGCAACGCATTTTGGGCAATATGCGTGGCCGCTACTTACATCCCACCCAATGGCACATTGGGCCGTTACCTCGTCGAAGGTCAGGCCACTGTGGTAAAGAGTGAAGGGATGGTCTACGTTAATACGCAGTTCGATTCCGCAGTAGTCGCAGATGATTGATAAGATTCTACTCATTATTTCCTCCTTGCCAACAGAATATCAAAAACCCCGGCGAAAGTCAACCCTTGACATTGGCCATTGAACATTGTATAATCTCCTCATGGACATCTTGGAACTCGCCGAGGACTATTCGCGGGCGGTCGTAGCGACGATAGAGGCGGGAGAGAAGTTTGGCAAGGCACTTGTTGGGCTTCTAAGGCCCATAATTCCCGATTTGCGATTCACGCTTGGCTGGGAAGAGAGCGGGGTGGAAGAACTGTGTTTGTGGGCTCGTTCGCGGAATGTGATGGCAGCGGCCACGATATTGGAGAACAGGGCGCCACTTTACATTCAGCTGGACCGGGTGCTAGAGTCATATTTCCGGGGCGTTTACATCGACTGCCCTAACGGCGTGTATGTAACCGAAGACGAGGCAAAGAGAATTGAGGCGATTATCAAGGAGTGAGGAATGCTGCTAATGGCGATTCTTGGCTTTGGGCTATCGTCCGTAGAGGCCCTGTTTGCTATTAACGCAATGAAGCGTGGCGAGGGAGCCGTTGCACTTGCCCTCATGGGATTGGCCGGAATGTTATTTGGCACCGGGATGTGGGCATTGCGCATTTGGCAGCTTGGGAGGGGGTAAAATGCGACTGAGGCAGAGGGTAAAGAAATTAGAGGATAAATTAGAGAGGCGGGAGCAACAAATTGAAGATATTATTGCGGTATTGGCGGAAGTTCGGCGACAGCTAACCTGTAAACATACGCGGCTTAACTTTATTGATGTGGCGGATTTCTGGGGTGTCCATTATTATAAAAAGGTTTGTGCTGATTGTGAATTGGTGCTCAAGGAATATGACTCTTACGAAGAATGGGCGAAGGCCAAGGCCAAATGGATGAAGGCCGAGGCGGCGAGGCTTGAGAAGGAGGCGCAGAATGCGAATAGAGGCGCTGCAGCCGACTGAACATGAGATTCGTATTGTGGCAGATGGGGGGGCGGCCAGATTGTTTATTGATGGCGAGGAAGTCAAGTGGTTTGAGTCGATATCGGCTGTTTGGCATGGCAGCCGCGAGGCCGAATTATATATTATTTACCCGCGGACAACCGCCGAGGGGGTTTTTATAACCACAGATGGCTGGATGGAATTTCGCCAATTGCGGGCTATTCCGACTGGGACTTATACGGGCAAGTTTGTAGTGAGGGCGAATCTCGACGATGCCTCCCAGCCCCGCAGAGCGAAGATTCGTTCCGAGACCGCTACTTTGAGTAAGGTTCATCACGACGAGACATGACTTACCACGAAGACGAAAATGGCAATTTGGTGAGAGAGGACGGGACTGTTATTCCGGTAAGGGCCAGGACCAAATGCGAGATCTACTCGCGGGTTGTGGGCTATCTACGGCCAACTGAAAATTGGAATCCTGGAGCTGCCGCACAATTCGAGGATCGGAAGACGTATAAGGCCCAGTAAACAATCCGATCTCGAATTGTTTACATAAGGAAACGATGTCCGAACTTCGTGAAGTTCACATCCAAGTCCCCGGCCAGCCGCCAAGGAAAAGCAACCGGCGGATAATCGCCCGGCGCGGGGACGGAACTCCGTTCCTGCCAAAGTCTAAGGAAGCGCAAGCTTACGAGAGGGCATTCAAGGTCTTTACCTTAAAGCACCGGGATTTGAAACTTGGCTCCAAAGATAAGCCGCTTGAGGTTGAGGGTTATGTTTATTACAAGCACAAATACGTCGCGGATCTGTCGATTGAACTCATACTTGACTGCATGACGAAAGCGGGTATAATTGCAGACGATAGGTATGTGGTCGGGCATAATGTATGGAAAAGGCAGGACAAAGAGAATCCGCGGATTGACTTGTGGGTGAGGGAGATCGGGTATGATTGGGGGCTTGACAATATCACGCAAAAGTGATATGATGCGATGCTCGCGCGTTGGCTTGCGCGCTTAGCCAAGGCTAAGAGAAGCTGCGGGACGACGATTGGCGCCGGAAGCACCGTCACGCGAGCAACTAGAGGAGGGGATAGATATGGTATATTGGGTGGTAGCAGTATCGGAAGTTGACGGATTGAAGCCCGAAATTGCCTATGGGCCGGAGGCGTTTCTAGCCAAGAGTGTAGAGCAAGCCAAACAGAAGGCCCTTGCCCGCTGGGCGGTTGGCGAAGAAGAAATCGACACACTAGAGGTGTACGTGTGCCCTTTTCAGTAGGGCGTGGTAGCTGGTTTTGGCCGCTGGCTTAGCGGAATGGGGTGCAAATGATCCGTAAATTCATCGAATGGCTATTGCGGCTGATCTTTGGCAAGCGGAAGACGGTAACGGGGCCAAAGCCCCCGGAAGAGCCATCCGTTAAGCCCCCGGAAGTGCACCCGTTCTTCTCTATTGTCAACGGCAACACCGCCTGGTCATCGGTCAGTGCTCGCGAGACGGTCGTTATGGACTTTATGTACCAGGAGCGGGGCTGCGGGGCATCTGGCGAGGCACTAGAGGCATACGGAATCAGGGACCCGCAGGGGCTTCCAGTAAAGGTTGCCGTAACCGTTCAGGGGAATGTCGGCGAAGAGGCTGTATTTGTCTGGACGGGCCACGACCGGCGTAGGGTTAACGGAGAGTTCCTTGATCTCTCGCAAAGGTTTTGGATTTGGTTCCCCGGCTGGACGAAAGACAAGCCGCCATATCCATTCATCAATCCGTTAAAGGAGAGATTCGAGCGCAAGTGCGGGAACAAGGAATATCACGCGACTATCAAGGTAACAGCTAAGAACTCGGCGGGGGCAACAACTTATTGGTATAAGAAGGTGAAGGTGAGGGCATGAAGAGGGTAATTACAATTCTTGGGGTGTTGATCTTTCTTGCGGGCTGTCTGGGGCCGCTTACCCCCCAGCCCGACCCGCTTATCAGCTTGCTCGGCGGTCCCGGCGTCATAAATCGCCCAAGGGTAAGTGGTACGGACGATTGGTATGTACAGCCCGGCGCGAAGGAATGGCTGGACTTTTCGACCGGGCGGGACTCCTACGGGCATCCGACGGGACTTTCTGATGACTCTCGCTGGACGATCCGCGAGGTTCACATCAAGTTGGCTGAGAAGGACACTGAAGATACTGTCTTCTGGCCGGGCCGCGGCGCACCTGTGTATGATAACTCGTGCGTCTGGTTTCCAGGCTGGACGGCTCCGATTGAACCGATTTCCGGACTTCCATATCCGCTTTATCCGCTGGAGGGATATCCTTGGAGCCCATGCCTTGATCTACACAGCGCTGAGGCGCAGCGATATCGGAATGAATTATTGAACAATGTACTGGAGAATCATCCTCGGGTGCAGAATGAGGAAGCGCGGTTGGCGATATTCGTCGAAGAGTGGGCAGAGAAATGGAACGTCGGGATTTGTGCACCCAAGTCGCTCTATCAAGGGCCATCCCAGGTAGCGACGATCACGGCTACGGCCGAGGCGGACTGGATCGAGGTCGAGATTACTGTGCCTGATCAGGGTGGTGGCTGGTATTCCCTTGACATTCCGGGATATACGCCAACCTCGTCGAATGTTCTCCGGATTAGGGTTGACCGACCCGGCGATATCGGAGTTAGCTGGACTGATGGGGAGAGGGCCCGCACCTGGGCGGTCACAGTTCCAGTCGATTGGTTCTGGGCAACGGCAACGTTTGAGATCCCGGTTGGCCCATCGGGGGTTTGCCGATGAAGCACGCTGAACTCTGTCCTGTTTGTGGCGGTACGGGCAAGGTGAATGGTGAGAAGTGCCATGGGTGCGATGGCAAGGGATGGGTTGAGGTTGAGGGGGCATGCAAGCAACCAGGCCGGCCATGGCAGGATTGGGTCACAATAAACACGGGGGGCGACCAGTGGGTTGTAACGCCCG
>Ga0190334_1000513_pt1 | contig 19150 bp, 20 predicted proteins | sample 48720478_MG_FD_161270 | JGI IMG/M metagenome (GOLD analysis project Ga0190334, IMG submission 161270) | Hydrothermal vent sediment bacterial communities from Southern Trench, Guaymas Basin, Mexico - 4872-04-7-8_MG | ecosystem: Environmental > Aquatic > Marine > Hydrothermal vents > Sediment ...
TCGCTGGGCAGACCTGCTCGCTGCTATTAGCGATTTTACTGTCGTTCTTAGCGATGCCGGCCTTGTGTAATGTTAGTATCGGGTAGGGGGTTGTATGGCCCCCTACCTATTCTAAAAGAGACAGGAGCGAGTTATGAAAGTCGCCCACTTTTGTACAATGGCCCCCCACAGATGCGGCCTTTACCATACCGTAAAGGATTTGATTAAAGGCGAGCGTGCTATAGGAATAGACGCTCAAATGGTAAATTCCGGTATGGAGAAAGTTGATGGCAAAAATAAAATATCTTGTGGGCCGTGTAAGGAAGACGGGTGGTTAAAAACTGTTGAATCGTCGTGGGCTAAAAGTGCAGATATATTAGTGCTCCATTCTGCGATGCCGGATGAATTTCTAAAGTTGGGAAAGCCGGTTATTGCAGCTTGCCACGGAAGACCGGAAAGCTCGTTTTTGATGGAGCACCGGAAGATTATGGGTACGTGGTCATCTTACTACACACGTGCTCACAACCCACACTATACGGCGTTTGTAACATTTTGGAATGAATATCTGCCGATACTTGATATGCTGCTACCGGTAGATAAAACGTTTTATGTTCCGCCGCCCGTAGATTTAGAGGAATTTAACCCAAGTGGTGATGTTTTTGATTGGGGCAATCAGTCGGGCAGCCCTAACATAATTGTAGCCGACATATGGCGAGAAGACGTAACGCCGTTTAATGTGATAATGGCGGCTGCACTGTTTCATCGTGTATATTGTAAGTCCGCCAAAATACATATAGTCGGACTTCCTAATACTAAAGACCAGCACATTCGAGTTTTGCTTCACAGCCTTAAAAAAAGTGGATGTCTTGGGAAAGTAGCGGGACAGATTAGACAAATCACTGACATATATCGTGCAGGAGATATTTTTATTACGCCGCACGTTATAGCAACGCGAACTGTCCGCGAGGCACTGGCATCTGGGCTGGCAGTAGTAGCAGGTACTGGCAACCAATATACGCCATATACGGCTAACCCACACGATATTTGGGGATTTGCAGAGGCAATAAAAAAATGCTGGGATGCTATTTCTGTTATGTTACTTAATACGAGAATAGAACAATCCAGAGAGACAGCAGAGAAATACTTTAATCCTATTAAATCAGCTAAGGCATTCAAAACGGTTTGTGAGAAAGTTATTGAATTTAAGAAAGGAGAAAAGATAATAGAGGAATGGAAGCCAGTATCTGATAAAATAAAACGAAAAGAATATGTAAATTATAATGAATACCTTGAACACCAGAAGTCAAAATTAAACAGAGGTATTAGATTCTTGGACGATTATGAAAAGAAGTATGAGCTGGATTTGACGGAAAGGCTATCACGTCTTAATCTTAAACCTGGAAGCACGGCTTTATGTTTAGGTGCGAGACGTGGAGCCGAAGTACGTGCTTTTATCAACAACGACTGTGTGGCTATAGGTATTGATTTGAACCCAGGGCCGGACAATAAATGGGTTGTAACTGGCGATTTCCATAAAATCCAATATCCGTCAAAGTCGTTTGATGTGGTGTTTACAAATTGTATTGACCACGTGTTTGATATTGACAAGTTTGTAAATGAAATAAAAAGGGTACTAAAGCCTGGCGGCAGGTTCTTTGTAGATATTGAACGGCCAAGCGAGATTGGTGTAGATAAGTACGCCAGCATTCATTGGGAAGACAAGGAAGTTTTGATTAAGTATTTACAAAGACACTTTAGGCTCAATAAGAGAATGCCGGTTTCTTGTTATTGGTTTGAAGAAATGGTGATATTTGCAAAGTAATCTAAAGGAGACGGAAATGACTCTAAAAGAGGCAATAAACACTATAACTCAAGTATGTGCGAGTTATCGCGGGACATTACAAGACCATAATCTTATTCAAAGTGCATTGAATTTGATTAAGGCTACTATCGAGAAGGATAAAGAACAACAGAAGAGCGAGACAGATAGAATTGAAAAATAATTCTGTCTCTTTTAGATAGCCGACCGGCTATCGAAGGACAGGTGGCCGGTCGGTATTTAAGAAACACAAACATATTATTGAGGAGTACTTAAGGTGAGTAATCTTCAGTTGACTTTCCAAGACGTTTATACTAAGGTAAGTGAATTTTTAGGTACAGGTTCCAGCCCAAGCGGTACGAGTCTGACGAATGCTAAGAACGTTGTACATCGGGGCTACAGAAAATTCTTGTTTCCTATAGATATGCGAACTGGAAAACAGCATACGTGGTCGTTTTTAATAAAACAGGCCGTATTGAATACTAAAGACGGGGAATGGGTTTATGATTTACCGGCCGACTTCAAGCGACTGGCTGGGCCATTCCGACACGAAAAAGATAGCGGCTATCCTGAAATGGTGCACACTACTATAGAGCGTATATGGCAGATGCGGGCAGGCGTTGAATCAACAAATTATCCGCATTTTTACGCCATTAAGTCGGCCCCGTATGTAAAAGAAATTGGCACTGCTTATCAAGTAGTGTTTTTTGAAACGCCTAATAATAATTACAGGTTGAACTATTCCTATGTATTTAGGCCGCCAAAACTGGAGAACGATGATGATGTTTTTGTTGGCGGCGATGAAGCATCTGAAGCAATCCTTGAGTGCTGCTTGGCCATTGCTGAAGTTGAATATGATGATACAATAGGTATTCATAATCAGATGGCCGACCGTTTAGTACAGCAACTTATTCAAGATGATACGCCTTTGATAGCCGACTCGGTAGGGAAAAATTATGACCCTGCTGTCCGATATATTAGTTATCAGCGGCCTTTGCCGACTATTGAAACAGATGAAATTTATCCAAATTCATAATTAAAGTTATTGAAGAAAGGAGAGTAAGATGTCTGTAAATAATGTGGCTTTGGAAATGGAACGTGGCCCTGGCGGAATGGGCATCAGAAAAGTTACGCAGACTGTTGAGTATAGCGATTTTACAGATGGTGGAAGTACGTCCGGTACGTTGAATCTGCGTAAAAAGATTCCTGCTGGGTCGTTTGTAATTGGTAGCAAAGTTAAGGTTATTGAGGGATTTACTGGTGATACGTCGTGTACGCTTGATATTGGTACGGCCAGTGATGCGGATGCTTTTTCACTGACTACACATAACATCTATACGGCTGCCGACAATCTACTTGAGGCTGCCGATTATGCCGCTTCTGGTAGTGCTGGTTTTAATCTGGTAACTTCGGATACTACTGTCAAGTTGACCGCGACCAGTGCTTCAGATTGGGGCAAGGTTAGTGCCGGTAAGATGATTGTGGACGTGTTTTATCTTAGTACGAATCCTGAACTTGCTGATTAAAATAATAGGAGAGAATAATGACTAAGTACGCTAATGCACGTATAGGAAGACTGGCTCAGTCCGGCGGTGCTGTTCGCGTTACTATTGCGTCGAATGTTGGGCAGGGGAACGGCGGTACGTCTCTTCCCTGTAAGGGCTGCTTTGTGTCCCCTGCTTCTGCCAATAGCAGCGTTGTGCGGATGAATATTGGAGCGGCTGCAAGTGCTTCTGCTGGTATTGAGCTTAGTGATGCCAATACTGGTGGCGGCCCACTTTTTGTGCCAGTCGATGATGTGTCGTTATTGTATTTTTACGGAACGAACAATGATGTGATTGACATTGTTTACTTGAAAGGATAATTATGCCACTCTTTAGACGTAAGAGGCAGCGAGAAACTGCCAGAAAAAAGCGGTATCTTACATACTTTAAGGCTCAAAGAGCCGCAGGTCGTGTTCCGCTTACTTATGTTCAATGGATAAAGCAAGGCGAGCCTACTACAAGAACCCGCAAAGTATCTGGCGGACTTAGAGCTGCCGGTTTATCTGAAGCCGACATAAGACGATTGAGAGGTAGATAAGATGGAATTTCCACTTCCAATAAAAGGTGTGGCCTATGGTCTGCCTGTTGATAAGGCTTCTCCTGCAACGTCTGGTTATATGAATAACTGTCGTCCTGTTGATACGTTGGAAAAAAGACTACGTATAGGTCAAAGACCTGGACTTGATAAGTGGGGCAATGGCGACCAGATTGGTTCAGCAGAGCAGCCTGTAGTTGCAATGTGTATAGTTAGTTCGGTGAAATAAAATAGTTAACGAAGGTAAAACGAAATGTCAACATTCTATAGCTATTGTTGTAGTTATAGTGATGGTGCGGGCCAAGAGATACCTCTCAATGTAGGAGATGTTTTTGGTAAGCCTTGGTATGCTTGGGAAAAGTATTTTACTGTTACAGCAGTTTACCATCTTGACGTAAGCGACCCGTATGATATATTTTTTGAAGCAGAAGTAGAACTAGGAAAAAGTATAGACCCCTCCACACAATATGTTAAGGAAACTTTTATTACTACCAGAGAGGTATTAACTACTTATTCGTCTGATATTAGAATAGCAGGCGTTATAACAGAAAACGGGTCAGGATTATCTGGTGTTTCTATTTTAGATGTATCCACTGATACATATGGCAAATATTTAGCAACAAAGGCTTCCCCATTTACAGGAACAGCGACACCAACCAAAGCTGGATATAGTTTTGTTCCTGAAAGTGTAGATTATAATAATTTAACAAAATATGCTGTTGATGACTATCAGGCATCTGTACCGTTGCCAAAAAAACCTATAAATCCAACTCCTGCTAATGGTGCTACTGATGTTACATTAGACCAAGCAACAATAAGTTGGGAAGATGGTGGCGGTGCTACTTCTTATAACGTTTATTATGGAGAAAATGAAGAAGGATTAACTCTGGTTTCTGAAGGACAATCAGAAACTTCTTTTACTATTACTGGAATAGATTATGGCTCTCCTTTTGAATATGTAGTGAGTAGAGCTTGGAGAATAGATGCAATAAATGAATATGGTACTACTACTGGCGATGTGTGGACATTTACTACTATAAAACTTAACCCGCCGCTGGCAACAGGGCTTTCATTAGATAGTGGTGGTGGCAATGAGGGGACAGGAACTACTGGCACTCCTACAGGCGAAAATAATATAATAACTATTAAACGATTAGTAGTCGCTGCTGCCAACACAATATGGTATGAGGACATTTAATGGCCGTTACATTAACACCAACAATTACTTACAAAAGGCTAATAGCTGCCGGTAACAATGAAATATGGTATGAGGATATAAATATGGCCGCAGGAGAAATGGTAGAATTGACTGCCGCTAATGGTGATATAGATACTTCTGACCAGCTTCAGATGTTTGAAGCATATCAGAAAGTATTTATTGTCAATGGTTCAAATCTAAAGGTGGCAGATTTTTCTAATGCAAAAATAACTACTGATAACATTGGCAGCCATCCGCCGGATAAGGGAAACATTCTTACAGGAGGAACTTCCGGTGCGAAGATGGTGGTTGATTTCTGTACAAGTCTTTCTGGTGCAGCCGCTATTTATGGGTATAGGACGACTGATGCTACATTTACGAATGGAGAGACTGTAACTGGTACTGACGATGATGGAAATAGTATTTCTTTTACATTAAATGCAAATGAAACTGCTCCTCCTCATTGGTACGATTGGACGCCTTATGGTAATGATACAAATAGCTATGGCTCTATGCCAGAGAAGGCTTACTTAGGATGTTTATACCGAGGTCGTTGTGTTTTGTCCGGCAACCCGAATTATCCGTACCAATGGTATATGAGCAGGCAAGCTAACCCTTGGGATTGGCTTTATACTGCTAACGATGCCCAAGCACCAGTCGCTGGTGGCAATTCTGACGCCGGTAAGATAGGAGACATTATTAGGTGTCTAATACCCTATAAAGACGACTATCTTATATTTGGATGTGCTAATAGTATTTGGGTGTTAAGAGGAGACCCTTGTGAGGGCGGTTCTATAGACGAGGTTGACCGTACTATAGGCATTTTTGGTTCACAAAGCTGGTGTTTTGATAATGTTGGTAGTCTGTATTTTTGGGGTACTGGCGGAATATATCGGTTGCCTGTTGGTTTTGGGCCAATTGAGCATATTAGTAGCCTGTATATGCCAAAATTAGTTGACGATGAGGCCCCAGACCCTTCGACTCATCGTGTTTTAATGGCATATGATAGGCAAAGAAACGGCATCTTGATTTGTATAACTAAACTTTCTGATGGTACAAACTCAAATTATTGGTACGACTTAAAAACTGGTGGGTTTTATCCTGAGAGCTACCCTACGGAATGTGGTGCTTATTCGCTATTATATTACGATGCTCTTGATAAAGATTATAGAGATTTGCTCGTAGGTTGTAAGGATGGATATATCCGTAAGTTTGATGAGTCTGCAAAAGACGACGATAGCGGCCCTTCGGATACGGCCATTTCTTCTTATGCCACACTATCTATAATAAAATTGACAGAAGAAGACGACAAAGAAGGTAAGATAACATCACTTACTTTTGAGTTAGCTGGCGGTGCTTCTGGTAGTGATTTTAGTGATACAGATGGACTAAGTTATGAAATTCACGTTGGCGACGATGCTGAAACCGTATTAGAAAAAATACGAAACGGGGATACTGCGTTTGCCAGCGGAACATTGACTGGGCCTGGTCGTACAAATCGAATAAGAACAAGAGCAAGAGGAGCCTATCTTGGGTTGAAACTTTATAATTCAACAGCTTCACAAACTTGGGCTATAAATAGAATTACAGGACAAGTAATAAAGGGCGGAAAGATAAAATAGGAGAAAGTATAATGGCATTTCAGAAATGGGGAACACATACTTTTTCAGTGCGACCATATACAATAACAAAACTTACACCATATGGTAAAGCTCTTCAAGAGCAGCAGTTGCAGCTTTTGAGACAAAAACAACAAACATTTGCATCATTACCGTCTATTATATCAGAAATGCAAAAACAGGCGGCTGAGGCTCGTGCTGAAAATCTTAGACGATATGAAGAAGCAATGAACATTTATAAACAAATCGAGCAAATGTATGCCCCTGGAGGTTCTTTTATGAGAGGGGCGGAAGCGATGATTGAGCGTGGTAAAGAACGTGAAGTTGCTCGTGGTATGCAGTCGCTTGTATCCGCAGGCTTAGCAGGCACTACCAGGGCCGCAGGCTTGGGCCGATTATATGAAGAAGAAGTAGCAACGCCTGCACGTCTAAGATTAGAAGATTTGCGAACAAGGTCGCTTGCTCAAGCTATGGCGGGCAGAGCAGGGTTTATTGAGAGAAGGCAAGACATTTATCCAGATTTAGGGTTGATAGCTCAACTAATGTCGAGGATTTAATAAATGGGTGCAAGAGTACCTCCGCCTAAACCTGGTGATTGGAAAAGCATTAGGCAAGCAATCCGTAAATTAGCTGGCCTAAAGTTAGATATTATACAATCTGACTTGCAGGCTTCGATTGATAGCGTCGAAACTATAGCTTCGGATGCGGCATCGCTTGCCAGTGATAATGTTGTAGCTATAGCTTCTGTTGAAACTATAGCCTCTGATGCCCTTGCTGATGCTTCTGATAATGTTATTAGAATAGACTCTATTGAAACGATAGCATCTGACAATGCTGTTGCCATAGCATCTATTGAAGCAATCACATCTGATAATATAGTACGGCTTGATTCTATTGAAACCGTAGCTTCTGATGCTGCGGTTGCTGCGAGTGATAATCTTTTACGAATTGACTCTATTGAAACTATTGCCAGCGACAATGCCATAGCTATAGCAAGCGTAGAAACTATAGCTTCTGACGCAGCCGCCGCAGCCAGCGATAACGTTATTAGAATCGACTCAGTAGAAGTAGTAGCTTCAGATGCTGCTGTGGCAGCAAGTGATAATTTAATCCGCATAGATTCTATTGAAACAATAGCTTCCGATAATGTTGTTGCGATAGCCAGTGTTGAGACAATAGCAAGTGATGCTAAAACCTGGGCCTCTGATAATACGATTAGAATAGATAGCATTGAAACTTTGGCTTCTGATAATGCTGTAGCTATAGCATCAGTAGAGACAATAGCGTCAGATGCAAAAACAGCAGCCAGCGATAATCTTATAAGAATTGATAGTATAGAGATATTAGTAAGCGACAATACAGTACGAATTGACTCTATTGAAACCGTTGCCAGCGATAATGCTATAGCAATAGCATCGGTGGAAACAATAGCATCGGATGCACTTGCAGATGCTTCAGACAACTTGATAAGAATAGACTCAATAGAGGCTCTTGCTTCTGATAATAGAGTATCTATAGACTCAATAGAAACAATAGCTTCTGACAATACAGTTAGAATAGATAGTGTTGAAGTTGTTGCCAGTGATGCGGCAGTGTTGGCATCTGACCATATAGCTAATGATGGTACAGACCATAGCTTTATTGACCAGGATGTAACTACGTCTGCTTCGCCTACATTTGTCGATTTGACTTTATCTGGTATGCAACTTGGTTCTCCGACGTACCCGTCGATTCACGATTTTCTATCGACTACGGTCTCGGTAGGGCAGACCAGCGGCGGAACGGTTTCGGATAACGGCGACGGCACGGTAACCGTAGCGGCAGGAACGGGATATATCAAGAAGACCGATAGTGCGACCGGCGAGCTTGTTAGTTTCGATTGGGCCGAGAATAGTTCGGTTTCGTTGACAGACAATTCAGTAAATTATGTTTGTGTAAAATATAACGGCGGTAGTCCGATTGTAGATAGTACGGACGACTTCAATGCCATAAATTTTCATACGGAGTTTGTTGTTGGGCTTGTGTATCGTGAAGGGACTTCCGTAAAAATCCTTCAGGCCGGTAATAGGTTACCAGATGCCCAAATCCGGTTCTGTACCCAGAAGTATCTCCGAGGGATAGAACATATATCCGGCGGAGCCATCGGGGAGAAGGCAACGCGGTATGTAACCTCGACAGCAGGCATTTTCTACATCGGAGATACAAGGATAGATACGCCCGCATTCGATAGTTCTACTGAAAATTTCGAGCACTATTATTATAGGGATGGTGCGGGTGGATGGAGCGACGCGGCTGCTACGGGCCAGATAGACAACGTATATTACGATGACGGTTCTGGCACATTGGCCGAATTGACGACGAACAGATACGGCGTACATTGGGTGTATATCAGCTTCGAGGGCAAGTTGAGCATAGTTTATGGCCAGGGCAATTACAAGTACAATGAGGCCGTGCTCGCACAGCCCCCGTCCTCGATACCAGATTATCTGAATACTTTTGCAATCCTTGCGGGCAAGATTGTCATTCAAAAGAACGCTTCTTCGTTTAGTGCAATCGAGAGTGCGTTTGTAAAGGTATTTGTGCCTGAAGACACGCTTGACCATAACGACTTGGCGAGTTTGCAAGGCGGTACATCTGGCGAGTATTATCATTTGACCTCTGCTCAATATACGGATTTGACAGACAGCAGCGACTGCACTATACACTACCATTCGGCAGATAGAGATAGAGCAAACCATATTGGGACGCAGCTTGCAAGTACTATCTCTGATTTTGATGAGGCAGCCCAAGATGCGATTGGCACAGCTCTTAGCGATACAAATAGTATTGATTTTATGTATGATGATGATAATAATAAAATAAAGGCTGATGTTAAAATATCATCTTCGTCGACTGAAATAACATTAGCTATAGATACAGACGGATTAAAGGCTAATCTTAATGATGTTGATTTAGGTGCATCTGTTTAATAATTTAGAAAGGAGGAAAAATGGCATTCAAAACATTGCAATTAAGAAGAGACACCGCTACTAATTGGACAAACAACGACCCCGTATTAGCTGAAGGAGAAATTGGAGTAGAAACAGATACTCTAAAATTCAAAATTGGTGATGGTAGTACGTCTTGGACAAGTTTAGACTATGCTGCTGTAAAACCTGGTGATTTTACAGAAGATGCTCAAGATGCAGTAGGCGGTATCCTTACTGACACAAATAGTATTGATTTTACTTATGATGACGATAATAATGAGATAACAGCCGATGTTAAAATAACGTCCACACAAGGCGACGTAACGCTGTCAATAGAAGCAGATGGCTTAAAGGCCGATATTGATAGTATTGATTTAGGGGCTTCAAGTTAATATGGCTTACAAAACATTACAACTTCGACGAGATACTGCTGCCAATTGGACAAGCACTAATCCTACATTGGCTGAAGGGGAAATCGGCGTAGAAACAGATACTCTAAAATTTAAGATTGGCGACGGCTCTACGGCCTGGGCAGATTTAGATTATGCTGCTATAAAACCTGACGACCAGGCAGATTCTGTTTACTTTGGCAGCTGGGAAGGCAAAAGTTCAAATACAGTGTATCAAGCCGAATCTGATGGTTTTGTCCTTGCTTATAGTGCAGTAGGCTCAGAGCTAAAAATTTTAACAGATGGTTCTAATCCACCGACTACGGTGCGACAGCACCATTACCATAGTAACGGGGCCGGAGCCTGGCACATATCGGCAGTATGTCCAGTTCGGAAAGGCGATTATTGGAAAGTCGAAAGCGCATCATCAGTTTATTGGTTGCCGGTAGAATTGGCACTTTTATTAGCAGCCAATTTTCAAATTCCTGATGATGGGTATATTGGTTCAGTTTCTTCCCCTCACGCAATTCAAATTGAAGCTGATGGTGATGTTGTATTATCACAAAATTTATATTTAGCAGATGGAAAATCTATTGGCCAATTGGCTGGTCCCTTACTTACTTTTGATGATACAAATAATAAACTAAATATATCAGGTTGTAATGTTGGTATAGGTACAACAGCGGGCGACTCGCGGCTAAAAGTACATTTAGATACGGACTTTCCTAATGAACCAACTGACCCGCCTGTATTGGAAATAGCAGGAAATAGCCAACTTGCACTACTTTTCAGCAGTACCAAAAGTTGCTATATTAAAGGTGATTATGATGGTAATTTTGCAATGGGGGCGGAGGGATTTATTGCTTATGAGACCGGTGGGTTTGGTTGGGTCTATGAACGTATGAGAATAACCGCAGATGGAACAGTTATTCTTAATGATGGGCCGCTTCTTTTGCCCGATAACGGCTACATCGGTTCAGCTTCTGATGCTGATGCTATTCAAATCAAAGCTAATGGCGACGTTGTATTAACACAAAAATTAGGAATTGGTATTACGCCGTCTTATTCACTTCATCTTGATGTTCCAACAGGTGGCGAAGTCGCCAGATTTGAAGCATCTGTATCTGGCGATTGTTTTACGTCAATGTGGGCCGGTAATTGCGAAGTGTACACTTTTGTCAATCGTAATACCAGCGGTGGGACGGGGACGCTTACAGTACATCCGTTTACTTTTAGGACAAGCAATACTGACCGTGTTAAGATTGATAGTAGTGGGTATGTTTCTCTTTATTATATTAAAGCAGGCTCATCACAGGCTAATGCCGGTGCTGCTGCTGGGGAATTATGGAAAACGAGCGGACACCCTACATTGCCTGATAATGTTGTTATGATTGGCGTATAGTATGAATGGGGTTTGATATGAACATTAGATATTCAAAAGTTAATGATACAACTATTAAAGAAATAAAAGAAATAGAAATTCCCAAACAAAAACTTCTTGAAACAATCAAAGCTAAAAAAAGAGCGATTAAATCTTTACAGACAGAATTAAATAATCTTGAAAATATCTTAAAGGAGCTTAAATAATGGCTATTGTGGTTCAACCAGCGGGAGCAGTAAAGGCGTTTGCTGCTTTGGGGCAGTTAGTTGCTCAGGCACGTGCTGGCGAAGAAGCTGCCAGACAAGCGGAAAGAGTAGCCGACCGTGCAGCACGGCTTCAAGCTCAACTATTAGCTCAGCAACATCAAAGAGAACTGTTAGAGTATAGAACACAATTAGATTTAGAAGCCCAAATAGAAGCAGAACGTCGTGCAAGAGCCTGGCAAATTGAAAAGATGGAGATAGCTTCTCGACTGGATTTTCAACGAGAGGAACAGCGTTATCAAAGATACCAAGCAGAAAAAGAAGCTAAATTAGAGGCATTAGATAAAGCATATAAAAAAGGCTTAATAAGTTCAGAAGATTATAATCGTGCCGTTTTAGAAACGACGACTGAAATACCGTTTTATACTATAGCTGGTAGAAAAGGCGGTACGGCAGAAGACCCGCTTATGCAGCTTTTAGGCGGAGAAGAATTGGCCAGTGTGCCTACACCGCAGGAATTGATGGCCGAGGGAACACCAGAAGCGTTTAGAAGGGGCATTGAGCTGGGCTATTGGGAAGGCGAAACAGAGGAAGCACCGGTTGATATAGAAGCAATGGAAGATAAACAAAGGTATTTGCGATACTTTTATAACGCCAAATATACTGGAAAAACTCCATTAACTTATGCTCAATGGATTGCCGCTGGCCGTCCCGAAGTAAAGGTTTATTCGCCTTGGGCCTGGCGTGAAGATTATAAAAGAATGTCTGAAACTGAACGAAGAGCTATAGGGCGATAACAATGACTTACGATGAATGGAAACGCCAAAGCGAAGCACTAATTGCTAAGCCGACAACCAGAATACAAAGACCGCTGACTTACCAGCAGTGGAAAATACAAGCAAAGGTTTCTGGTTTTCAGCCTGTATTTGAGAAAGACCCCTGGTACGAAGCATTCGGCAAAGAGCTGGGCAAGGGGATATTGCGTGGGTTTTTGAATGTCGGTAAAGGTGTTGTCGGTACTACTGAAGCCATTATCCCAGGCAAACAAGAGTTTCTACTGGGTGCTAAAGGACGTATTCAAGAAGCAGCCCGTGCCATCCCAGTTACTCACGAAGGAACAGCGGCCTTTGCAGGACAAATTATAGGCGAAGCTATCCCGTATATGGGAGCGGCTATAGCGGGCGGCTATGTCGGCGGCCCTATTGGTGCTGCTTTGGTTGGCTTCTCTGTAGAAGGCGATGATGCATATGACAGGGCAAAAGCGGCAGGGGCCTCGGAAGGAGAAGCACAGTTTGAGCGTCTGGTTGTTGGTTCTATAAATGCTGGCTTAGAGGCTCTACAAATAAACCGTTTGATGAAGTTTCATAAGACTGGTAAATACAGTCTTCGTGGCTTTATAAATCTGATTCGTGATAAGGCATATAAGAAAGCCATTCAAGAAGGAGCGGGGTTTAGTGCTGAAGTGTTGGCTACTTCTATTGCTGAAGGCCTTGAGGAGGCCGCTCAGGAAGGAGTCAGTATTGCTGTTCCGGCTATCTTCAGACACGATGTTCCGCGTACACCTACCGGCAAAGTTGATTGGAATGCCGTCGTAAAACAAATCGGAATGGCTGGTCTGGCTGGCGGGCTTGTCGGTGGCGTGTTTGCCATAAGCGGTGCAGCGATTAAAGAAGTGGCCGGTACTCGTGTAATCACTGAAGCCGAGCAAGCACGTCTTGAAGAAATCAAAAAAGAGACAGAGGCTTTAGACCCGACAACTCAAAAATTTATTACCTTGATGGCTCTGCGTAAAAGAAAGACAGGCAGAGAGCGTAGGCGTATTGCCGAGCTACGCCGTAAAGAGCGTGGTAAGCGTATAGGTAGGGCCTTAGAAGAATTAACAGCAGGGCCGGAAGAGTGGCGGTATTACAGTGCTCTAAAGGAGCTTAAAGGCGAGCTACCAGCAGGCTTCTTTGACCCGCTTAGCGAAGACTTGACTATTGATGAGATTGAGTTTTTACGTCAGAAAATAAGGACTAATGAAGAGTTATTGGGTTTTGAAAGAATAAATACAGAAGAAGCACTTAATAAAGTTCTTATCGGCGAATTGCCGACTCCTTCAGAAGTTCGCCTGTTAGAAAAACAGTTTGGTTCGTTATTTGCTGCACAGCTATTAAAACATCGACCTTTGAAAAGTCAAGCCTACGAGGCTTTGATTGAAGCTCTAAACTTGCCGCGTACATTGATGGCATCTTGCGACCTATCGAACCCGTTGCGACAAGGTGTAATGTGGGCCGTTAGACACCCAAAGATATGGGGCCGTAGTGCTGCTGTCGGTTACAAGATACTCTTTGGCAATAAATACTTCTGGCAAAATCCTGAAAAGTATGCAGCAGCAATAAATGCCGCTATAAAGACTAATCCATACTATAAAAAAGCCAGCCAATACTTGGACTTTATTGAGACAGGCACAGATGCGGCAGCAAGGGCAGAAGAGTTTATGTCTCACTGGGCCGAAAAAATACCGGATATAGGAAAATTAGTTACAAGGAGTGAGCTGGCTTTTGTTACTACGCAGAATAAGCGAATGATGGATTTATTCGCCTACTATGCCAACGAATGGGAAAAGGCCGGATATAAAGCAACAGAAGAAGACTATAAATTGTTGGGACATCTTATCAATATAACTAATGGACGTGGGGATATTAGGTTCTTAAGAAAACACGCCCCGCTGTTGAATGCTTTGTTCTTTTCGCCCAGGTTTGTAGCATCTAAAATACAGGTATTAACGATGCTGGCCAGGTCTGTAATCCCTGGTCAAATGTCCTGGGCCATTCGCAAAATCTTGTGGGCAGACGTGGCTTCGTTTGTCCTGGCAGGCATTGGTCTATTGAGCCTGCTATCTATGCATCCTGACATTGAAGTAGAAGATGACCCACGTTCATCAGATTTTGGTAAAGCCCGACTGGAAGATACACGAATAGATATATGGGGCGGGTATAGTCCTTTAGCACGCCTTGTTGTACAGCTTTGGACTGGCCAACGCAAAGCGACTGATACGGGCGAAATATATGATATAAATCAAAGCGAAGTCTTATTGCGGTTTATACGGTCTAAATTATCTCCTCTTGCTGGTATGACGTATGACTTGGCTACAGGGACAACTTATGAAGGAGAGGAAATAAAAGCAGAGCCTGCCGTTATAGGCGAGCTGTTGTATAATAACTTAATACCGCTTGCAGCTCAGGATATTATTGATGCAGGCTACTATAGCGGATTTTATAACGCTCTTTTAGTTGCTCCGTTGGTATTCCAGGGCGTCGGTGGGCAAACTTATCCTATGACGTTGTCAAAGAAAACGACCATTATTAAAAATCAAATAGCCCAAAGCGTACTTGGAAGGAATTGGGATGAGTTAGGGCCAGATGTCCAGAAGATACTGAGAGAGGCCCGACCACGTATAAAAGTCATAGAAGCTCAGGCCAGAGCAGAGAGCACATATAAGTATAATTTGAATAGAATCAAAGAAGAGCAAGAGGAAACGGCGGCCAGGGTATTTAATAGCTTGCCGGAATTCGTTAGAGCTGAGTTACAACGTAACTATATTGTGATGCCTGGCTTGAGTAGGAGATATGGCGATTGGTTTCTAAATGATGAGCGGTACGAAGAATACATAAATCTTACTTCAAAGTACCTAAACATCATTTTACCAAAACTCGTGCGGAATCCTCGGTATCAGCGGCTTGACATATTATCAAAGTCTGCTATTGTACAAGATGCCATTAGCCGCTGCAAGAAAATGGCAAGAGAACAAATAGCCGCTAAAGCTACGGCTTCTGATTTGTTAAGTTTGCGGGAACGACTTAATATAGGAAAGACCATAATAGAGTAAATGGAGATACTTAAATGTCAGAGCATAAAAACTTGAACGAAAGACTGGTAGAGATTGAAGTAAAACTTGATACGCTATTGAAAGATTTTGAAAATCATCTGAGCCACCATTTTAGATATAGCATTATGGCGTGGTCTCTGGCTGCCGGAGCCATTGTATCTTTACTGCTTACTTTAATTAAACTTACTTAGCCTATATTTTATTCTCTTTAATTTATACTTTTATTATTTCATAGTACACATAGGGCGGGCCTAATAAACTTTTCATTTCTTCTTCGGTAATATGGGAATGGTCTTTAATAGATACAGGCTCGCCCCACCCTACTCCGTCTTCGATAGAAATAAGACAAGCCTTAAACGGCTCTGGTAGTGCAATAATATAAATAGAGCCTTCCATCTGTTCTAATGCTTTATCGTATAGTTTTATTTTATCACCTACTTTATAAATCATTTTTATTCTCCTCAATATGTTTCCTAATAAACTCTGCAAAATGCTCTGGAGTATATTTAGATTTGACTAATTCACGGCCCGCATCTGCTATGTATTGATATGCTCCTGGGTGAGCCTTAAATGAAACAACTTTTCTTTCAAAGTTTTTGCGATTTACAAAAATACAATTTTCATAATCCTTAAACCCCATTTCTTTTAAGTCCTCAAGCTCCTGCATAAAAGTAAGACATCCTGCGAGCGGCATCTCCAGATGCTTGGGGCATACTTGTATGTCGCACAGAGCCAAAGCCCCCGCATACTTAATAAGCAAGTCGTAATAATGTAGCCCCTTTGGAGTATCTGGATTCTGTATATGATGGGGGACAAAAGTTACCTCTGGGTGAGAAAATGCCCACTTACGAAAATCGTATGCGTGTAGCCAATCGGCACATTTGGTGGCCCCGTTCGCCAGCACCTCGTGGTATCTGTCTCTCAAAGGGGGCAAAACAAGGGCAACTGGGTCAGGAGACGGCGGCGTAAAAGGAAACCACACCAGCATCTTCTCTGTATCAGAACCCAAATAGGGGGCAAAAAACCTATAGAATGTCTGCTTATGCGGACTTATGATGTAGCGGACGCCACGTTTAAGTGCCCGATGTATTCGTGCTCCGACCCCCAGCTTCATAAATTTGACGCCAGTGGTCGTGTGGACGCCGAACATTGTAACCTGGTGCGGGTCATCCATAAATTCATATTTAATCGCCGGATGCCTTGCTATTCCGTCTATCTGGATATGATGAGACGAATGCGGGTCAAAGAAAATAATCACATCGGCCTCAATATCGTCGGCGGAACAGCCTTCTATAATATGCTGCGGCTTGAATTCACGTATCAGGGCCAAAGCCATTGTTCTAATCGCCAGACTGTACGTATCAGGCAGCAGCTTATGGGCTTTAGGGTTATAAACCATAGCAATCTTCATTTTATATCTCCTGATGTCCTATGTTATATGGGGGTTCGGCCTTCGCTCCTGAGCAATCGCCTTTCATAAGGCCCCTACTATCCTATCAGCCTATATTTGTACAAAGGACACGCTTCATCTGTACAATTTTCAACTTCTTTGGGCGAATAGCCCGTACATTCCAGGCAGAATGAGCGGATGGCGGCCTTACGGCTACGGCCAGACATAGCTCTATTATACAGCCTTCGGTACTTTTTGGGTACATTTCTGTTCATTTTATCCTTATCCCTTTGTCTTATTCTTAGCCTCTTGATAATTATCTCCACATCCTATATCTACCAGCATAGGCAGCCTTAGCCCTATCTGCTCCCCTGCCCGCTCCATTTCAGAGCGAATCAACTCCATAGCAGGCTCCACATATTTCTCATCTACTTCATAGACCAGCTCGTCGTGTACAGTAAGCACCAGCTTCAGATTCCAGGCTTCGCAACTAAGATGTGCAGCGATGTTGCTCGCAGCCTTCTTCATCAAATCTGCACCAACGCCCTGGATTAGAAAATTAAACGCCTCTCGCAGTGCCTTCTTGTTAACCCAATCAAATCTTCTGATTCTCCCTGTTAGATTTCTAATGGCACTTTGCATCTCCACCAGCCTATTACACTTCTCAATAGCCTGCCGTACTTTTGGAAACTTAGCGAAATACTTATCAACAAACTGCTGAGCTTCCTCTTCGCTAACTCCCCAGTCTTTTGCAAAGCCATAAGCACTTTTACCATAAGCGAGGCCGAAACTAATAGTCTTTGCTTTGTCTCGCGTCGTCCCAACTTCGTCGGCCACCACCTGGTGCAGGTCAACACCGCTCCTTAGTGCCTGAAGCATCGTCTCGTCTTTTGTAACGTGAGCTAATATACGTAGCTCTTGCCCCTTGAAATCGGCGGCTATGAGCTTTTTACCTGGCGGTGCAATAAAGCACTGCCGCAGTGGAACAGGGCCGGTATCGTCCTTTGGTAACTGATGTAGCCGAGAAGCAGATACACGACCAGTTACGGCTACCGTATTGTGAAACGATACCCTTATCCGCCCATCTTGCTGTATCATCTCAGGAAGCGGCTCCAGGAAAGAATTGAGCAGCTTAGTGGCAGAGCGGTATTCTAATAACAGCTTAAGAAATTCACTATTAGTCTTTTTGTATAGCTTTTCCAAAACACTGTTCTTTGTGCTCAACGCACCGTTGTCTGTTTTCTCTGTCAGCTCAATTTTAAGTTTCTCTTGGATGAGTTTTGCCAACTGTGCAGGCGATTTCAGATTGACATCAGCGTTTATCGTCGGGTGGCCACCGTACAAATCCGGCTGTATGTCATAACCAACCCCTGCTATCTGATAGAGCCTAATCTCTAAGTCAAAAATATGCTTCCTTATTTGGTCTTGTAAACGAAGCATCTCATCTTTATCTGCTGCTATACCGTTGAGAAGTAAGTCTCTGAGACACCATTGAAACGGCTCCTCAATGTTACACCACAAGCCTATAAGTCTTTCTCTATGGAGACGCGGCAACTGCCACTCATAAAGAAACCAGGTTTCAATAGCATCCTCTATGGCGTATTTGTAAAACGTCTCATTGCTAAATCCGTACTTTACTGCCTCTGGAAACGTCTCTGCTATGCCACGTTCGTTTCTGTTAAGATAGAGAACGTTGTTGGCCAACCATTTGAGAGACTTTGGCTTACGCTCATCCAGCAAATGGGCCACAGTCATTGTATCAAAAATCCGCCATCGGTTCTTAAGCTGTTTTGGCAAACCGAATACTGTTTTCAGAACAGCCAAATCAAATGGTGCATTGTGCATTATCAATAACTCTAACGTATCTCGGCTAAGCCATTGAGAGATGTACTCTATTATCTTGGCTTTGTCTTTGTTTTGGTGCAAATCGACGTAGCAGGCGTATTTTCCATTGCACAAGCTAAGTCCGGCTATTTGTAAAGTGAGCCAGTTAGGGTCAACAAGCTCTGTATCTAAAGCCAATTCTTTTGATGTTGAGACCTTACAAAGCCAGGACTTTAACTCATCATAAGTTTTTAATACTGTTCTTTCCATTTATTCTTCATCTTTATACTCAAAAAAACAAATTTGTGTTGGTTTACATTCATACATTATGTAATAAAGTTTATCACAATCAATACAATAGTACTCCTCTGTTATACGTTTGTTTGATGCTTCATAATCAAAACTTCTCATCTTTGTATTTTTGCTTTT